>Ga0114918_10000095_pt1 | contig 68001 bp, 71 predicted proteins | sample LantaG_FD_87015 | JGI IMG/M metagenome (GOLD analysis project Ga0114918, IMG submission 87015) | Deep subsurface microbial communities from Baltic Sea to uncover new lineages of life (NeLLi) - Landsort_02402 metaG | ecosystem: Environmental > Aquatic > Marine > Oceanic > Sediment | place... | reverse complement strand
GGGGGCGAAACAGAAATCTCGCTCCTCGTTGCTCCCTTTTTAAAAAAAATCTCGTTCCTCTTCCTCTCTCTCTCTTCCTCGTTCGCATTTTTGGTCTCTTTTCCAGCACTCGCAAATCGTCGTCGTCGTCTTCGCCAATCAATCAATCAATCAATCATTCCCCAGCTAAAACGCCAGCACACACCCTCTCCTCTCTCCCTCTCCCGTCTCGAAAAAACAAAGCTCTGTCAAAAGGGGCTAAGTTTTTTTTTTTGAAAAAAGGGGGGGGGAAGACTTCAGGGACTTTTTCTGCTCTCTCTTTCTCTCTCGCCACCCCCCAACCGCCGCCACTCTCGAGAAGCGAGAGGGAACTAGTGGGCGAGGGGAGGGGCAGAAGAGAAATCAAGCAGGGAATACGGAGACGGAAGGGGAAAAGGGGGGAAGGGGGGGGGGGGTTGAGCGGGTGGCGGGGGGAAGCAGCAAGCAAAGCAAAAACTGAGCAAAGAAAGAAAAAACGACGACGACAATCGGCGCGCGAGCGAAATTCTGAAAGAAAAAAAAATAGACCCGAAAACGAGGAAGAGAGAAAGTTGAAAAAAGGAAGGGTGATAGAGGGAAGGGTGCAATCGCAAGTGGAGAGAGCGAAGGGAGGGATTCGCTTCTTCTACCAAGCGTCCGCGGCAGCTGCCTTGGCCTTGAACTGCGCCCGGGCCTCCGCCGCGGCGGCCTCGGCATACGTGGCGGCGGCGGCCGCGGCCGCGGCCTGCGCGGCGGCGGCGGCCGACGCCTCGGCCATGGCGCGCGCGACGGCGGCAGAGCGCTCGTCTTCCGCTTTCGCTCTCGCGACCGCCGCCCTCGCCCTCGAGCCCCAGCACGAGACCGCGAGGGCGAGGGTCGGGACGGCGACGCCCAGCGAGGCGAGCCAGGCGACCTGTCTCAGCAGAGAGAGGAGCAAGAGCGGGAGGGGAGAAGGCGCGGCGACGGCAAAGACGGAGGCAGAGGCGGCGGCGGCGACGGCGAAGAGCGCCGCAGAGGCCCCGCTCGCCCTGAGGTGGCGCGCCGCCGGCAGCGGGGCCGCGAGGCCGTGGACCGCGAGCAGCAGAGCCCCGGAGGAGATCGCCGGATTGCGAGAGGCAGCGGCAGTAGCAGCAGCAGCGGCAGAAGGAGCGGCAGAAGGAGACGGAGAGGCGGCGGAGAAAAAAGCCAGCACCAGCGACACGGCCGCAGTGGCGGCCGCGGCGGCGGCGCGGGCGACCCTCGCCCTCGCCACGGCGGCGTCCCTCCTCCGCTCCTGCAGCAGGAGGTCGGCGACGCTGCTGCCACTGCTGCCGCTGCTGCTCGCGCCGGCCCCTTTCTTGTTCTTCCTGCTGCTCTTTGTGCCCTTCTTGCTGCTGCTGCTGCTGCTGCTGCTGCTGCCGTTGCTCCCTCCTCCCGACACAGTGAATCCAAGCGCCACGAAGCCCACGCAGGAGAGCAGCGCGAACGCCGCTGCCGAGGCCGCGATCAGCGAGAAGACCGCCGCGGCGACCAGGGCCAAGAGCACCCCCAGCGGCGAGGAGGAGGAGGAGCTGGACGACGGCGGAGAAGAAAAGTTCCAACCCGCCGCCACCTCCCTCGCGGCCCTCGAGGCGTCGGCGAGCGCGCTGGCCGCGGCGAACGCGAGCACGAGGGCGTCGGTTCCGGGGGTCCAGGGCGCGCGAGGGGGCCTGCTGTCGAGGGCGGAGGCGGAGAAGGAGGCGAGAGGAGGAGCAGCAGCAGCAGCAGAAGAAGAAGAAAAAGGGTTGCACGGCGCGCCGAGAGGCGGCGGCTTGCCGCCGTTTTCCTCCTGCTCTTGCTGCTGTCGCTGCTGCTGCTCTCGCTGCTGCTGCTCGCGGAGCTGCTGCACCTGCTGCTGCACCCTGCGCCCGCGGATCAGCACGCTGCTCTCCGAGGAGGAGGCCAGGGAAGGCGCGGACGAGCGGCTCGAGGAGAAGTCGGAGCAAGTCTCCGAGGAGGTCCCGGCGTCGTCATCGCCGGCGTCGGCGGTGGCGGCCGAAGAAGAGGAAGAAGAAGAAAAGGAAGGAGAAGCGGCGGAAGTGGAAGAAGAGGTCGAGGTCTCTTCTTCCTCTCCCAGCTCGAGCTCCTTCTCTTTGAGAGCAGCAGGAACCGGTTCCTTTTCAATCTCTCCGTCTTCGTCTTCCTCGTCCTCTTCTCCGTCTCTCGGGCGCACGGCAGCGGAAACGATCGCGGAGCCCGCCGCCGCCGCGGCGCGGCCCGCCGCAGAAGCGAGTGAGCGCCACCGCGAAGAAGAGGAAGAGGTTGAAGAAGAAGAAGAAGAAACAGGAAGGTTCTTCGCTTCGGAAGCAGCAGAAGCAGAAGCAGAAGCGGGCGCCGGTGCCGCTGCGACAGCGGGAGCCACGGACGACAGCGCCGCGGCGGTGGCGGCGGCGGCCTCCCTCGCCCATGCCCTCGCCTCCCTCGCCGCCGCGGCCTCCTCCTCGGCGCCGGCCTCGTCGCCTCCTCCGTTTCCTTCTCCTTCGGACTCGAATGCCGCGGCCGCCGCGGCCGCCAGCGCGCCGCGGTCCAGCACGTGCGCGGGCACGACGCGCGCCAGTAGGTCCATCGCGGCGGCAGCCTCGGCGTCGGCCCTGGCGAGCGCGGCGTGCGGGGCCGCGGCGGCGGCGACGGCCGAGAGCAGGCGCTGGATCTCGGAGGTCGTCGAGGCCGAGGTGATTCCGCCGGCGCTCTCTTCTTCTCCTTCTTCCTGCTCTTCCTCGTTCTCGTTCTCTCCTTCGCCTCCTCCTCCTCCGCCTCCTCCTTCGCGGGAGGTGATGGCGACGGTCAGCGCGCCCACGGCGACGTCCGCGGCGGCGAGAGGCGCGGTCCAGAAGAAGTCGCGGCGGTTTGCCCTCTGGTGGGAGGTCGAGGTCAGAGAGGTCGAAGCAGAGGTCGAAGTCGAGGTCGAAGCGGCGGCGGCGGCGGCGGCGGCGACGGCAGCAGCAGCAGCAGCAGCCCTGCTGTTAGTGCTCCCTCCTCCTACGTTCCCTTCGCTCCAGTCGGGCCACGCCAGCGCGGTCGCCCCGGAGACCGGGGCGCGAGCCAGGGCCGCCGCGGCCGCCGCCGTCGACCCCAGCGGGCGCGGCGGCAGCGGCGCGTGGTCTCGGTGCCTCACGACGAGCAAGCTTCCGCCCGAAGGAGCCTCCTTCTTCTTGCCTTCTCTTTCTTCTCCGGCCTCTCCTCCTTCTTCTTTCCTGGCCCGCTCGGCAGGGGACAGCGCGAAGGAGTAGAGAAGCGCCTCGGACTTGGAGAAGAGTCCCAGGCTGGATTGAATTTTGAGTTTTTTTTTTGAAAGAGAGAGAGAGAGAGGAGGAGGCGTGAGGTTTTTGAAGAGAGAGAGAGAAAAAAAAAAAACGCGGCGAAAAGCGAGCGAAAGCGCTTGCCAATCGTCCTCGCGGCCGGCGGCGGTCACCTCCGTTTCTTTTTTCCTCTTGGTCTTTCTTTTTTCTCCCCCTCCAATTGCCCTCTTCTTCTCTATACACACTCACCGCACGTCTGCCGAGCTCGCAGGGCTGAGGTCGCGGATGAACGAAGCGAGCAACGCCAGAGCAGCTCCCGGAGCCGGGGCAGCCGCGAGCGAGCGGGCGACGGAGAGCGCCGCCGATTGCTTATTTATTGCTCGAGCAGGAGCAGGAGCAGCAGCAGCGGCAGCTTCATTGCTCCTCTTCTTTTGCAGGGCTTCTGCCGGGGCCTGGCTGCCTGCGACTGCCCTTTCTTCGTTCTTCATTGCGACGCCTGACATGTCTCGTTATTCTCGATGGATCGAAAGGGCAGGCAGAGGCGCGCGAGGAAGAACGCGGCGGGGATTGAATGAAAGAGTGACGACGAAAATCGTCCGCAGCGCCTCTCTCGTCGATGTGGCGCCCCTCTTCCTATCAATCGCACGGGCTCTATTTCAAGGCCTCAGCGGCTCCTCCGCGCCTTTCTCTCCTCACGCAGGCGCAGAGCACGTGCACACACTGCTGCCGCCGAGGCGAAGAGGGAGGTGACAAAAGGGCAGTGCCTTGTTGCGTTCCTTCGTGCTTGTTGTTGCTGCCCCGAAGAAAAAAAGAGCCAAGAAAACGGAAAAACAAATGAAGAGCACAATTGAAGAGGAGGAAAGGAAAAAAAAACTCGAACTATGCATCTCGGGGCCCTTCCTCGCCCCAGCGCTCCCTGTACATCATCATCGCTGGCTCGGAGCACGGCGGTCGCTTCTATTCCCTTCGCCGTCTCCGTCGTCGCCATCGTCTCTCGGCACGGCAGCACAGCTGGGCGGCAAAGAGGAAGAAGCAAGAGAAGAGGAGGCGAGCTCCGATCGCGAACGACGACGACGACGACGACGATTCCAGCGGCGATGCCTTCTCCTCCTGCCTCCGCTTCCGCGTCGACCGCGCGCAATTCCGATCCGTTCGATGCAGACGACGAAAGCAGCACGGCGTCTCTCGTCGCCGATGCGGTGACGTGGGCATCGACGCACGGGATGGTGAGAGAGAGAGAGAAAAGAGAGACGGGAAGTTTTTTTCGTTCCGATCAAAACCTCGACGCCTCTCTCAACCTTCCCCCCCCTCATCGTCATCACCACCAAAAGGTCGTCGGCCTCTCCGGCGTCGCCGGCGCCCCGGAGGCCGCCCTCGTCCACGCGCCGCTCTCGGCCAGGCCGGCCCCTCTCCCTCGGAAAGCATTCGAGGACGCTGCTGCGGCCTCGACGCTCTTCAACTCGCTGGCGGCGGCCGTCTCTCTCGACGAAGCTTGGTTGGAAGGCACGCTCGCCGCGGCGGCCGGGGCCGACGACTTCACCGCCAGGCTGCTGCAGGTGCTGCGCAAGACGCGAAACTACAGAAAAGGTTCGAGCGAAGAGGTCGTCCTGCTGCTGTCGAGGTCGGATTATTTACTCGACAAGCCCTCGTCCAAACTGCTGCAAGTGGAGCTCAACACTATAGCTTCCTCCTTCGGCTGTTTGGGAGACGCTGCCTCTCGGATGCACCTGGCTCTCTCTGCCAAGAGGGGGTGGGGGATTGACGGAGGAAGAGGAGGGCAGGACAAGAAGAAGTCCCGTTTCTCGCTGCCGGAGAACGGGGCGAGGGCGGCGCTCGCGAGCGGGCTCGCCGCCGCTTTCGACGAAGTCGTTCGGAATTCCTCTTCTTCGACTTCTTCTTCGCCTTCTTCTTCGACTTCTTCCTCAGTCTGCCTCTTCGTGGTCCAACCGGGGGAGAAGAACGCCTACGACCAGGCGCTTCTGGCCGAGGCGCTGCTGGTGGACCACGGCGTCCCCAGCGTGCGCGTGACCCTCAGGGAAATCGCGGAGAGGGCGACGTTTGGAGAAGAAAACGACGGAAACGACGACGACGACGACGGCGGAAACGGCGGAAACGGAAAAAACGACGGGAAAAAAAAACAGAGGCCCCTCTTCCTCGACGGCAGGCGCGTCGCCGTCGCCTACCTGCGAGCCGGCTACGGGCCCTCAGACTACCCTTCAGACTCCGAGTGGCGGGCAAGGGAGGTGCTCGAGATGTCGGACGCGGCGCTTTGTCCCTCCGTTGCCTTGCAGCTGGCTGGAGCCAAGAAAGTGCAGCAGGCCCTCGCCGCCCCCGGTGCCACGGAGCGCTTTCTTCTCTCGGATTCCGCTCCTTCTTCCTCTTCTTCTTCTTCTTCTTCTTCTTCTTCTCCTTCCGAGCTCGTGCGGGCGCATTTCGCGGGGCTGTGGGGCCTCGACGGTGCCGTGAAGGAGGAAGCGGCGGCGGCGAACCAAGCCCTCAAGGAAGCTCTCGTGCACCCCGAGAACTTCGTCCTGAAGCCGCAGCGTGAGGGAGGAGGCAACAACCTCTACGGGGAGCAGCTCAGGGCCAAGATCCTCAAGTGCGGCTCCGAGGCCGATCCCAAACTCGCGGGCTTCATCCTGATGCAGCGGATCCTCCCGGCGACGCACGAGGCCCTGCTAGTGAGGAATGGAGTTTCGAAAAGAGTCGCCACAGTCTCGGAGCTTGGTATTTTTGGAATCCACCTGCGCCGCGGGACGAAGACTCTTCTCAACGAGCGCGCAGGTCACCTGCTGCGTACCAAGCCCGCCGACGCGAACGAGGGCGGGGTGGCGAGCGGGTACGCGGTGCTGGACTCGCCGATGCTGGTCGATGAGGAGGACTAGAGGAGCGGGGAGAAAAAGAAGGGAGAGGAAGAGAGGCTTTTTTTGTGGAAGAGAAAAAAAAAACGAACGAAAATATTTTGAAAACTTTTGATCTCTCTCTCGCTTTGGATTTCTTTTGTCTTTTCACATTCTTTCTTGAACCCCTTTCCCCCTCTTTTTCTCTCACTCAGAAAGCAGCGGGGCGGTCGACATCTTCTGAGGAGGCGACGAAGCGACGACGGCACAAAACGGCCCCAGCCCCGCCACCGCCACCCCCGGAGCTCAAGGCCTCTCTGAGCCGCGAGAACGCCGCCGCGTGCGCCCCGAGCTCCCCTCGGAAGGCCAGCGCCGCCTCCCGCAGGCCGGCCTCCGCCGCCCTCCTCCTCGCCCGCTCGTCCTTGGCCGAAGCCAGGGCGGCGTCCCTGCGCGTGACCGCCTCGCCTTCGCGCAGGGAGGCGGCCTCGGCGGCGGCCTCGGCGGCGAGGGCGCGCGCGTCGGCCCCGGCCGTCGCCGCGTTTGCCTTTTCTCTCGCGGCCGCGGCCTCCTCGCGCCAGGACGCCTCGAGCCTTTCGGCGGCTGCCTTCCACTTCGTTTCCCCCTTTTTCAGCTCGGCGAGGGCGGTCTCCGCCTTGCTCTGCGCCTCCGCGATCGCGGAAGAGGAACGGGATTGAACTTCAGAAAGCTTGCCCTCCAACAAAACCACTTTTGCCTTTTCGGCGTCTGTTTTCTCTTTCTCGGCAGACAGCTCCAGCTCGAGCCCCCGGAGCCTCCTCCGGAGCGAGTCAGTGGTTTTCCTGGCCTCGAGCGTCTCCTCCCGGGCCGCTCTCAAAGAAGAAGAGGCCTCCGCCGCGCGGGCTGCGATGGCGACCGCGGCCTCGGCGAGGGAGGCGTCGTCGTCGCCGTCGTCGTTATCGTTGGAGGAAGAAGAAGGAGGAGGAGGGAAGAGAGAAGAGGAGGTGGGCGCGAACGACGAGCCCGATTTCGACAAAGAGACTTTCGTCGTCGAAGAAGCCTTCTTGACCTTTCGTTCTTCTTCCTCTTCTTCCCCCTTCTCCTCGTCGTCTCTGTCGTCGAAAAAATGGTCATCCTTGTTGAGCTTGCTCCTCTGCGGGAACAGAGAAGAAGAAGAAGAAGGAGGAGGAGGCGCGAGTCCCCTCTGCTGCTGGTGCGAGAGCTGCTGTTGCTTCCCGCGGAGAGGGGAGAGCAGGAGCGGCGGCGAGAAGGAAGCGCCGGCGGAGGAGGAGGTCAGAGGAGGTTGCGCTTGCTTTCTGTTCTTGCTCTTCGACGAAGAGGAACCGGCTCCTCCGCCGAGGAAGCCGTCGACGTCGCACTCGTAGCTGTAGCGCATTCTGTCGGATTGGTCGAGAGAGGGAAGAAGAGGGGAGGAAGAGGGACGAAATGAGAGAGAGATGAAAAATTCCAAAAAAAGAAGAGAAAGAAAGGCGGGCTTTTTTTCTCCTTTCCCTCCTCGCTCTCTGCCACGGCTTCGTTGTTCTCTCTCTCCGCTTTGAAACGAGATTGGAGGAACCCACTTGAAAGAAGGGAAAGAGAAAGAAGGAAAAGGCGGGAGCGCGTGGGAGTCTGGCTGCGGAAGCACGAAGACGGGCGGGCGTTACCGGGAAGAGGAAGAGGTCCGGCGAAGAAGAAAAAAGTGAAGAAGATGAGAAAAAAATCGGAACGAGAAGCGCCGAGAGTCGCTCATTTTTTTCCTTTCTTTTCTTTTCGCTTTCTGCTCTTGTACTCGTTCATCTCTCGTTCTTTTCGTTCTCCTATCCTCGCTTTCTACTTCTCTGTCTCCGTTCTAGCGCATGTCATTAGCCTAGCGAGCACAGTGAGAGAGAGAGAGAGAGAGAGAGAGAGAGAGAACGGGAGAGAGGCGAGAGAGTAGAGAGAGGCGAGAGAGACAGAGGCGGCGGCGGCGTCTTCGGGCGGCATCAAAAAAACTGAAACTAGTAAAAAACTCTCCAAACATCCCCGAGAACAATGAGGTGGCACCAGGCCGCGCAAGACCTCGAGGACCCGGAGATCGCCGCCGACGCCGATGCGGAGCACCTGGAGCGCGCCGTGCCGCTGAGGCACCAGCAGCCCGGGGCGAGCACGAGCGGTAGTGGTGATGGCCGTTTGAGCCATCATCCTCATCATCGTCAACGCCACTCGAGGGCGACAACGGCGGCGGCCAGCGATTCTGGTTCTTCCACTTCTTCTTCATCAACGTTTCGCGGAGGAAGACACGGCCTGATCCCTCCGGCGCCTCCCTGGGCCGCCGTGATCCGAGAAATCGAGCGCGACAGGATGAGCAGTGGAGGGGGAGAGGTAGGAGGCTTCGCCCACGACGCGAGCAATCATTCGCCGGCGACAGCGTCGTCGTCGATGAAATCCAACGTCGAAAACGGCGAACTCGACGAAGAAGACGAAGAAGACGAAGAGGAGGAAGGCGCCGAGGCCGAGGACGCGCTCGAGTCCGCCAAGCTCCTGCTCGCCGGGGGCATCGCCGGCGCCGTCTCCAAGACCGCCACGGCTCCTCTGGCACGCCTGACGATCCTCTACCAGGTGCAGGGGATGACCGCGGCGGCGAGCGGAGGGACGGCGGCAACGGCGGCGGTCGCTTCGAGTTCGGCGGCGGCGTCGGCGGCGGTCAGCCCTATCGCCGGCCTGCCGCTGCGCCAGGCCCTCCGCGCCGTCGTGGAGCGGGAAGGGGTCGCCTCGCTCTGGCGCGGCAACCTCGTCACGGTGCTGCACCGCCTCCCTTACTCGGCGGTCAACTTCTGGGCGTACGAGCGCCTCTCGGAGGCGTGGATAGCGGCGGAGGACAAGAGAAAGGAAAGCAGCGGCGGCGGCGGAAACGGCGGAAACGGCGAAAACGGCGAAAACGAAGACGAAACCCCTCTGACCTCGACCACCAACTCCGACACCGCCCGCAGGCTCGCGTGCGGCGGCGCGGCCGGGATGGCGGCGTGCACGCTGGCCTACCCGCTCGACCTGGTGCGGACGCGGCTGGCTGCCAGCTCCGCACCGGCGTTTAGCAGCGGAAGTGCAAGTGGAGGAAGTGGAGGCGGCCCTTCGACGTCGAACAAGTCTCGGGCTTTTCAACCTGCTCCTGCTCCGAGGCTCTCTGTCGCGAGGACCCTCGGCGACGTCGTCCGCGCCGACGGGCCCCGCGGGCTCTACCGCGGCCTGGGGGCGACGCTCGCGCAGGTGGGGCCCTCCCTGGCGCTGAATTACACAGCCTACGGGGCGCTGAGGGCCAAGTGGATGAGCGGGAAGGAGCCCGGGGAGCCGCCGACGGTAAGTTTTGTCTTTTTTTCTTTTTTCTTTTTTCTTCGCTTCACTTTTTCTTCACAACGTTTTTCTCACCTTTTTTTCCTTCTCTTTCACTTCTTCCAAACCTCCTCTCCTCCTCTTCTACTCCAGATAATGATGTCCCTGGTCTGCGGCGCAGCCGCGGGCCTCATCAGCTCCACCGCCACCTTCCCTCTCGACCTCGTCCGGCGGCGCATGCAGCTCGGCGGCGCGAGCGCAGTGAGCCCGGGTCCGCCGGCGGCGGCGGGTTCTTCGGGCTCGCCTCCGGGTATTGATGGGATCAAGAGCGTCAAGCCGCCTCGGCCGACCTACGCAGGAGTCGTCCGCGACGTCCTCGCCCGCGCCGGGCCCGCGGGTTTCTACGCCGGGATCATGCCGGAGTACTACAAGGTGGCCCCCGGGGTGGCGATCGGGTTCTGCACGTACGAGGCGTGCCGGGAGCTGCTGGGCGTGAGCCCTTCGCTGGCGTTTCGGTGAAGAAAAAGAAAAGAGATGAGACAAGAGTCGGGTTTTTCCCCTTCTTTTCGTTCAACAAAAAAAAACTTCTTTGCTTTCCGCACTGCAATTTCAAAACCAAAGAAAAAAACTAATTCAAAAGCGATGTTTGTTGCCCTTCATTTCTTTCACCCGTTGCCCTTCAAGTTGTAAAAACAGAAACGAAAAAGAAAAAAAAAGATCGAAGAGGTCGAACAAGCCCTTGCTCGCACAACAGACATCGATCGAGCATTCAAACTTTTTTTCGTCTCTTCTCTTTCTCCCCCCTGGGACAAAAAACATGCGCTCCGCCGCTCGGAGCGCAATCCGCCGCCATGCGAGGCTCCACTCGAGGTGCCTCTCTGTCGTCGCGGCAGTGAAAGTGCCGACAGTGCGTTGAAAGGCTTCGGAATTGTGTCGAAGAGGAATCGATCGCCGTGGTTTCGTCGTCGACCTCCTCTAAACCCCCTCTCTCTCAAAAACTTCAACTCTCTCTCCCCACACACAGACCTCCGACCGCGCCCTCGCCACCGACGACCCCATCATCGTCGCCACCAAGGCCCTCATCGCCCGCTCGGGCCGGGCCCCGACCGACGTCGCGTCTCTGGCGCAGGGGATCGTCCACTGGCAGCCGCCGCGGGCGGCCCTCGACGCAGCGGCGCGCGGCGCGACCGAGCCCTCTTCGTCCTCCTACGGGCCCGCGCAAGGCCTGCCCGAGCTCGTCGACGCCCTGAGCCGAAGGCTCCACGCCTTCAACGGCCTACCGCAAGGCGTCTACCAGCCCATGGTGACGGCCGGGGCCAACCAGGCATTCGCCAACATCGTCCTCTCCTGCCTCGACGCCTCCGACTCGGCCGTGCTCTTCGCCCCGTACTACTTCAACCACCTGATGATGCTCACGGGCTCCGGGATACCCAGGGAGAACATCCTGATCGGCCCGCGCGACCCGTCCACCATGCTGCCCGACCTGGACTGGCTCGAGCGGGCTCTGAGCCCGGCGGACAAGTCGAAAAAAGTGCCCAAGCTCGCAGTCCTAGTAAACCCCTGCAACCCCACCGGCGTCGTCTTACCCAAAAGACTGCTGCAGAGGGCCGCCGACCTCACCGCCGCTTCGGGGACCTGGCTCGTCGTCGACAACACCTACGACCACTTCCTCTACGACGGGACCTTGCACGAGATGCCGCTGGAAGCCCCCCATGTGCTCCACGTCTCCTCTTTCAGCAAGGCCTTTGGTATGGCCGGATGGAGGGTCGGTTGGCTAGCGTACCACAAAGATTCAAACCTGGCTTCTTCTTTGCTCAAAATCCAGGACACTGTGCCGATCTGCGCCCCGCAGCTGAGCCAGAGGGTGGCGCTGGCCGCCCTCGAAGGGGAGGGCGCGGGCGCGGGCTGGGTCGCGGAGAAAGTGAAGGGGCTGGAGGGCAACAGGAAAGCGGTCAAGGCTGCTCTGGCCCCGCTGGACGCCCTCGCCGCCTCCGAGGAAGGGAACGACTTCAGCTCCCTGGAAGCCTCCCGCGGCGCCATCTACCTCTGGTCCAGGCTGCCGGCGTCGCTCTTGAAGAGCGGGGAATTAACTGATTCCAAAATCGTCGAGTGGCTGGTCAAGAGGCACGGTATCTGCCTCGTTCCGGGCTCGGCCTGCGGGTCCCCCGGCAGAGTCAGGGCCGCCTTCGCCAACCTGGAGCCCGAAGAGTGCACGAGGGCCGCGCGGCGGCTGGCGAGCGGGGTGGAGGAGCTGATGGAGCACGCGCGGAGGGGTGGGGGTGGGGAGCTGCCGCTGTAAAAAGTTTGGGAAAAAAGTCGGAAGATTTTTTCTTTTCGAGGTCGTGGATTTTTTTTTTCGAAATTCATTCTTTCTCGAAAAACGGAGGAAAACGCATTCAATTCTCTCCCCTCTTCCTCTTCCTGCGCCTCTCGCCCCCCTCTCGCGATGAGGCCCACATTCCACCACGAGAACTCGTACGCCTGCCTCCTGGCAGAGGTGCTCGAGGAAGAGCAAGAAAAGAGCAGCAGCAGCAGCAGCAGTGGCAGCGGCAGCGATTACACCAATCGGAGAGGGATCAAAAAGAAAAGGCGAGCCTCGCGTATCAGCTCGACTTTTTCCTCCTCTTCCGTCCCCTCCGTCCCCTCCTCTGCCCCAACACCTCCCTCCTCCTCCTCCTCCAGCTCCCGCCTCGTCGAGCTCGACGACCCGTCCTTACCGGAGGTCTTGAAGTTCAACAGATTCGTCCAGACCGGATACAGGAGAGCACCCCTGACGAAAACGCAGTGCCTCTGCTCTCTCAGGTATGCCCACAACGAGACCTTCAATGTCCTTTCTCACTTGATTCCCCTGGTCGCCATCGCCGTGGCGCTGGCCACGGGGACGCTCTCCTCTGTCGCCTCGTGGCCAGCTAGCAGGGGAGGAGGAGGAGGAGAAGGCAAAGACCTGTCTCTGCCGCTCCACGCCCTGCCGGTGGTGCTCTGCCTCGCCGGCTCCGTCGCCTACCACCTCCTCATGGCCGATTCTCCGCATTACGCGTCCTACCTGCGAGTCGACGTCTGCGGCATCCTGCTGCTGACGGTAGATGGGACCAGGGCGATGGCGAGCAGGCCCTCGGGGTGCGTGGCGGTTGGTAATGATGGAGGCGGTGAGGGGGTTTTCTTCTCCCTGCTGGCGCTCCTGCGGGAGGTGCTGGTGTCTCCCTGGGCGAGTTCGTCTTCTCCTTCTTCTCTTTCTTTTTCTTCTTCCCTTTCTTCCCTCTCCTCTCTCTCCTCCGCCGCCCTGGCCCGCGACGCGGCCCTGGCGTCCTACGCCGCGCTCGTCGTCCTCGCCGCAACCAAAGTGTTGAAAGGTAGGACGGCGGCGGAGAGGGGGTTCCCGCTGCTGGCGCTGCTGCTCGCGCGCTTTGCCGTGCTCGCGGCCAGGGCCGCCGAGGTGAAGAGCTTAACCTTTGCTTCCTCTTCTTCTTCTCTTTCTCTTTCTTCTCCTCTTTTTTCTTCTGTTTGTTCCCTGCGGGCGTCGCTGCGGTGGTACGCCTGCGCCGAGGCGGCGTCATTCGTGGGGGGGCTCGTTAACGTGCTTCGCGTGCCGGAGAGGTGGGTGAGGCCGCTCCCGGCGTTGAGAAGAATGAAGGAAGGCGACGGCGACGGCGGCGACGGAAAAGAGGAAAAGGACGAAAAAGAAAAAACGGAGCCCGAACCTCCGAGGTTCCGTCTCGTCGACTTCGCGCTCAACTCGCACAACCTCATGCACCTGTTCTCTCTGGTGGCGCTCGCGTGCTACCACGCGGCCGCGGCGGAGGACAGGAGGCACTGGCTGGAGCACGGGTGTGGCGGCGGCGACGGCGGTTGAGGTGGAAGCGGCGGTGGAAGCGGCGGCGGAAGTGGAAGTTGAAGTAGGAGAGGTCGTTGAAAGAATTTTTTCCGTTGTTTCGTTTGTTTGTTTGTTTGTTTTTCTTGCCTTGTCCCCACCTGATTTGCCCTCCGTCTGTCTGTTCTCTCCGGAATGAAACAAAAACAAAAGAAAGAACTGCTGTAAAAAAGAATTTTGAAAGAAAGAAGAAACGGACGAAAGAGAAAGAATGAAAGTTTTCCTTTTTTTCGTTTTTTTTTTCGTTTTCACTTTTTGCATTTCTTGTTTCTCCTCCCTTCTTCAACCCTTCCTCCGCAGCTCCGTGCTCGACACGTCCACCCGGAACTTTTCCTCGGTTATCTCCCGGAACAGCCCCAGCGACTTGACCACCTTGGCCGCAGGGGTGGAGTCCAGGGCGCCGCTGCTCGTCAGGGTGAGGAAGGTTTCGTTTCCTTCGCCTTTGCCGCCGCCGCCGTCGCCGCCGCCGTCGCCGCCGTCGTCGCTCTTCGTCTTCTTCGTCTTCTCCTCCACCTTCCTCCCGGCCACAAACACCTTGGCGCCGCGAGCGGCGATCCTCCCCATGCACAGCCCCAGCCCGGCATCGGAGCCCCCAGGGTAGTACTTCGGGTCGAGGAGCCGAACAGCTGTGTCGATGCCGACGACGAACGAGGCCCCGGGCCCGAAGAGCGACGCCTTTTGCTCGAACAGCGGGGCGCGGGTGAGGACGACCCTACGCCGCCGACGAGGGAAAGAAGAGTTCGAGTTCGAGTCCGAAAACTGCTCTACCCGCCGCCGGATCTCCGCTTCCGTGAGCGTGCCCTTGTCCGCGTTGACGATGGAGATCTCGAAGGCCCCCTCGATCGGGAGGACGGAAAAGGAGGGAGAAGAAGGAGAAGAAAAGGGCGAAGAGGAAGAGCTCGAAGCAGAAGCAGCAGCGGCGGCAGCTCCTCTCGCCTCCTCCACGGCCGCCGCCACCGCCGCCTCCAACAAACCCTCGTGGCCCGCGTGCAACGGGTTGAAGGAACCGCTCAGGTAGACCCTCCCTTCCCCTCGTGGCGCGTCGACGACAGCGGGCAGCCCGGCGCCGAGCTCGACGCAGGAGGCTCGGCCGGCGAGCAAGGCAGAAATCGGGTCCTCTCGCTCGTCGAAACGCTCCTCGAGTCGAAAAAGAAGTTTTTCTCGTTCTCGCTCCTCTCGCTCTCGCTCTGGTTCTTTTCCTTCTCCTTCTCCTTCGCTGTACAAGCCCAGAGAGGCCAGCTCCTGGCATCCCACAGCATTTCCTAGAGTCCTGAGCAGCAGCCTCGACGCCAGCGCGTCCTGGGCCTCCCTGCGGCTGCGAGAAGGAGGAGGAGGAGAAGCGGAAGCGGAACCCGAGGAAGAAAAAGTACCTTTTTCGATCTCGGCAGAGGCGGAGAAGACCCCTTTTGCTCCGTGCGCCGCCACGAACACGCGGTCGCTCCCTGCCCTCTCCCTCCCCGTCGCCAGCGCGCAACAGCAACCCACGCCGAGGATATCAGAAGAGGAAGGAGAGACGAAGGGAGAAAGCTGCGCTGCCTGGCGGTAGGCCGCCTCCGCGAGCGCCGCGGCCGCCGGCGCGCTCGCGAGCGAGGCCGGGAGGTTGCCGTCGCGTTTCCCGAGGGCGTCTGCCCAGGATCTCGCGCCGCCGTAGGGCACGCGGGCCTCGAGTACGGTGTTCGAGGCGCCCGGGACGGTCAGCAGCCAGGAGAGGGCCTGGTTGGGAGGTGGAGGAGTTTGAGAGGGAGAGAGAAGAGCGTTGAGGCATCGAGGTCATCAAAAAAGAAAGTTGAAACGAATGGCAAGCGAATCCAATTAGAAAGAAAGAAGAAGAAAAAACATCCATATTCACCTGCGCCGCCCCTCCCGTGGCGTACACGACGACCTTATGCATCTTCTGCGCGTGCAGGCGCTCGACGGCGGCGCGGACGTCGGCGTCCATTATCGAGGAGGAGGCGGGAGTCGTTGATGAAGATGATGATGAGATCGCCGATGCCGACGACAAAGATGAGAAAAACGCTCGCCTCTGTCGAGGAGGATTGAAGAGTGCCGAGGCGGCCAGGGGCCTCGCCGTGCTACTGCTGGAGCTGCAGAGAAGACAAGAAGACGCGCTGCTCCTGGGCGACCCCTGGTGAGGAACGACGCTAGCCGCGGCCCCAGTGCGGCGGAATGCTATGGGAAGGAGCATGAAGAAGAAATGGTTTTTTTTCCTTCGTTTTTTTTTTCTTTTTTTTCTTTTCGTCGTTCGCGTTCTCACAAAGCCTGGAGCTCTTCTTCTTCTCTCTCAACCTCCCCTTGCGCGCCAGAGCGGCTCTCGCGCCCGTTCTCTCTCTCTCTCTCATCTTCTTCACGACGGCACAAACACACAGCCTCTCTCTCAAAGAAGAATGAGCGCAGCCTCGCTTCTCTCGTCTCGCCGCGCCCCCTTGGCAGGGGGTCGAGGTCGAGCCGCGACGTCGACGACGACGACGACGACGACGCTCTCGCCGACGCTCGTCGCCGCGACCAATGCGTCCTTCGACTCCGCGTCGTTCGCGCCCTCCGCCTCGAATTCCACCACCCGCGTCCTCGCCAACGGCACGGGCCTGTGGCTCGACCGGAGCGCTCTGGCCTATGACATCCTTGTCGGGCAGGTGAGGGAGGGAGAGAGCAAGGAAATGATTTCGAGCGCCCCTCCGAAAAGAAGAAATCGAGCGTCGGAAAAAAAGAAAAGAAAACAGCAAGGCATTCGCGTTTTCGAGCTGTCGTGGATCTCTTTCCTCGTATTTTCTGCGCTTGATTTTTGCATCAAAGACGAGAAGAGATCGAAGGGTTTCTGCATATTGAAGAGCAGAGCAGGAGAAGTCGAAGACGGAGAGCTGGAAGCGAAACCCCAGCGGCGACGATGAACAAAATGCTGACGCGCTTTTTCGACCTCGACCCTTTCTTTCGACCTCCTCCAACAACCAACTCTTTTTTTCTTTTTAAAAAAACAGAACTTTGTCGTCCACCGCCCGCGCCGTGGCGGCCCCGGCCTCGTGCCCTCCCCTCGCGCCCCCGCGTTCGCGAGGACGAGAAACTCAGGAGGACGAGAAGGCGCAGAGAAGCAGAGGACCTCGCTCGACTCCCCCTCGCGCTTCAAGCCGCGCTCGGGCCCTCCAGCACGCCGAGGCACTGCTCCTGCTCCTTCGGTTTCCAAACGCTTCCTGCTCTCTTCCGGGGGCGACGCCGAGTGCGGCTCCGCCTTCTTCGACGTCACGGACTACTCCGTCGTCGAGGCGTCATCTTCTTCGACCGCCGCCGCCGCTCTCGCCTCGTTCCCTTCTCCTTCGCCTTCGCCCCGCGTCTTTTTCCTCGGTACCAGCGGCGGCCTCGCCGCCCCTTCGTCGCCTTCTTCCCCCTCCTCCGCCCAATCCCCTTCCAGCAGCAGCAGCAACAACCCTCGCCGCACCCGCAGGCTCGCCTGGACTTGCAACCTCTGCGGCGGCCGCAAGGTCTCCCCGGTCAACCCCCTGGCGTGGGAGAAGGGGTCGGTCTTCATCCGCTGCGCCTCGTGCGACGTGGTCCACAAGGTCAGGGACAACCTGAAGATCTTCCACGAGCTGGCAGGGCAAGTGTACCCTGCTTCTTTCGCTTCTTCGTCGAGGCTGCCGCCGGAGGCCGCGGCGGCGGCGGAGGCGGCGCTGAGAAAGTGGAACCAGGGGGATTGAGTTGGAGTTTTTCCAGGAGTTGTAAATAGAAATCAGTTTTTTTTCATTTCATTTCCGTTTTACACCACCCAAAAAAAAAAAAGGAACTCATTTGAACTTGCGCCGCTTCCACTGCCCGCCCTGCCCGCCGCTCCTGGCGTCCGCGGCCTGCTGTTCCATGAACGCCAGCCCGGCGCGCCGCGCGGCCTTCCGTTCCGCCGCTTCGGCTCTGCTGTCCGACTCTCGGGCCGCCGCGACGAAGGCGGCGTCCTTGCGCAGCTCGCGCATCGCTCCCCGCCGCTCCCTCGAGATCGACCTCTTCAGGGCTCGCTGCGCCGCGCGCTCGCGGTCCGGGTCGGCGTCTCGGCCCGGAGCAAAGTCCTCGTCGAAGCGCGGGTTCAATGTCTGGATGCCTCCGGCAGAGGCCGCGGCGCCGGAGTGGGAGGGCTTGGTGCTGAGGGTTCCGGCTCCGGCTGCTCCTCCTCCTTTCCCGCGGAAGAGCGGGGCGCGCGTGCGGAGCGTCTCCCGCGCCGCGGAGTGCAGGGCATTGAGAGCATCAGAGGCCGCCTCGTGGAGAGCGGAGCGCACCGGCGAAGAGGAAGACGAGGAAGAAGCAGAAGGGGAAGAGAGTTTCGCCAAAAAGCCTTCAACGGCGCTCGAGGCTTCGGCCAGCGCCTCGGGCGCGGCAGGGGCCCCGCTCTGGCCCTCGGCCGCCCTCTCGAGCAGGCTGAGCGCCGCGAAGGTGCAGCGCGCCGGGTAGGAAGACTCGTCGGCGTAGGAGGCGTCGCGGGAGAGGACGGCCGCGGGATCGAGCGAGAGGTCGAGAGGAGAAGAGGTTTTTGCCTCTTTCTTCTCTTTCTTGCCGCTCTTCTTCTTCGTTGGCTTCTCGCCGCCGAAAACGTCCCACGCCCCCGCCGGCAGCCTCCAGCGCCCGCTTCCGCTTCCTCTGGAGGAGGAAGAAGAAGGAAACGCCCTGCGGACGACCTCGGCGGCGAAGTCCACGGGCTCGGGGGCCCAGGCGGCAGCCGAAGACGAAGACGACGACGGAGAAGAAAAAGAAGAAGCAAGAGAAGAGGAAGAACCACCGACGATGCCCTCGCACGCCTGCTGCAGGCTTGTCGCGAGCAGCAGGCCGCTCCCGACGTCCCTCCTCTCCGCCACGGGGCACAGCGCCAGCGGCGCCGCCGCCAGCAGGGCCGCGGCGGCCGAGGCCGGGTGCCCTACCCTGGCCAGGCCGCTGCCGGGCTCGGAGGCGTCGACCAAGGGGAAGAGCGCGCCGCCGCAGAAGAGCGCGACGAGCGCCGCGTCCCTCGCTTCCGGCCACGGCGACGCGAGTTTCTTCTTCTCCTGTCCTTCTCCTCCTTCTCCTCCTTCCTCGACCTCCTTCCCGCCCGCCGCGGCGAGCCGGGACAGCAGCCTGCGCCTCGCGCGGTCGAGCCTAGCCCTGGCGACCGCGACGGCGTAGTAGGGGACCTCGAGGGCCACGGCGGCGGCCTCGGCGGCGAGCGCGTCGAGGAGCGGGAGGTCCGGCGAAGACGGCGACGAGGCATTCGGCGACGGCGATTGCGATGGCGACGACGGCGACGGCGACGAAGGCGACGGCGGCGACGGCGGCGACGGCGGCGACGAAGGCCTCGCGGCCTCCTCGGCAAAGGCCTGCACCAGGTGAGCAAGCAGCGCCTGCAGCCCTCTTCGCTTGTCCGCGGCCAGCTTGCCACCGGCGGCGACGCGGTAGGCGGCGATGCGCTGGGCCAGCGTCGCCGCGGAGACGGCCGAGGGGAGGCCGACGGCGGCGGCGAAGGCCGGGTAGGAGAGGGGGTCGGAGGCGGCGGCGGCGGCTTCTTGCTTCTTGTTCGGCGTCAGGGGAGCGGCGGGCTCTTCCTCTTCTTCCTCGTCGTCCTCCTCCTCGCTCTCTGACGGCGACTCGCTCTCTTCCTCTTCTTCGTCTTCTTCGTCTTCTTCTTCCTCCTCGTCGGAAACAGAGGAGAGGCGCGGGACGGCCGAGGGCAGAGCTGCAGCGGCAGCGGGCGCTTCTTCTTCTTCCTCGTCGCTCTCGCTCTCGTTGTCTTCGTCGTCGTCGTCGTCGTCGTCGTCGTCGTCGTCGTCGTCGTCGCTCTCCTCGTCCTCGTCTTCGACCCCGACCCTCTCCTTGACCCTAGCCGCCTCCTTGCCCATCCCGTGCCGCTCCATCAGCTCGGCCATGGCCCTGCCCAGGCTCTTCTGCAGAGGGTCCTCGGCGACGACGGCGGCGGAGACCGCGGCGGCGCGGCGGGCGGCGACGGAGCCGGGGGCGGGCTTCGGGAGGAGGGGCAGCTCGTCGTCGTCTTCTTCGGCGGCGCCGCCGTCGCTCTCGCTCTCGCTCCCGTCGCCACCGTCGCTCTCCTCCTCCGCCGCCTCTGCTCCCCCCTTCTTCCTAATGTTGCCCCGCTCGCGCCTCTGCGCCCGGAGCTTCTCCAGCTCCCTGCGCGCGCGCCTCGCGGCGAAGCCTCCACCGCCGCCCGCGGCGGCCGCGGCCTCCAGGAAGGCCTCATCGGCGTCTGCGGCGGCGTCGTTTTCGTCGTTTTCGTTCTCATCATCGAGGTCGAAATCAGCGTCGAGGTCCTCGGCGCTGCGAACGCCGCCGGGGTGCGAGACGGCAGCGGCGGCGGCGGCAGCGGCGGCGGCCGCGGCAGCAGCCCTCTTGCTCGCCGCCCCGGGCTCCCTCGCGGCGGCCAGGGCAGCCAGCGCGGCGGCGCGGGCCTTCCCCCCGTCGGGGAGCTCGTCGTCGGCCAAGGACCTGTCCGGCGCCGGCGCCGCCCGGCCGGCGCTCAACCCCTTCGCCGCCGCGGCCGCGGCCGTGAGCTCCCTCCGGATCGAGTCGTAACCCGAGTCCACGTCGTTCCCTCCTCCTTCCGCCTTTTTTACCTCTTTCTTCTTGTCGCGGATCGCGAGCAGCCCCCCGGAGGCGGCGAGCGCGGCGAAGGCTTCGTCCAAGGCGTCGGTGGCGGCGGCATCGTCCTCCCTCGCCGCGCGCTTGGCGGCCTTGTGAGCTTTGGACTTTGCGATCAGCTCCTCCATCACCTCCTTCTTCGTCTTGTGACGCTCTTGCTCTCGTCCATCTTCTTCCCCTTCGCCGCCTCGGGAGCCCTTTGCGGCGATAAAGCCGCCGCCAAAGTGTGCCGCGGTAACGTGAGCGGCGTCGAGCTCTTGGCAGTCGTCATCGTCGGAGTTGTCAGGGGCGTCGTCAAAGTCGTCGTCGTCGGCCAAGGAGCGCCCGCCGTGCGTCAGCTGGATCTTTCCACTCCTGCCGAGAGCGCCGTCGCCGTACCCCTTATTACAATCGTCGTCGTCGTCGTCGTCGTCGTCGGCAAGAGAGAACGCTGCGGCCTTGGCCTCCCTCGCGCGCTGCCTCTGCAGCAGCAGCAGGGCCCTCTCGTCCTCGTCGAGCCCGGCCTCGGCGTCGCCGAACCGGCGGTCGACAAAGGCGTTGCTGCGCTGCTGCTCGCGGTACTCGACCAGGAGGGTGCGCTTGCGCTGTTGGCGGGTTGGTTGGTTGTGGGTGTGTTGAGGTTTTTCAAGTGAGCGAGAAAAACGAGAGAGGAAAGAGGTCGACGGAATAACTAGCCGGCGGCGGCGGCCCATTCGAAATGCTTCAAACTTTCAAAAACAACAATCTCACCCTCTCCGTCGCGTCGTTCCGCATCGCGCGCGTCTTGGTCTTTTTGGCGCCCAGGATGTCGAACTTAGTGTGCACGCGGATGCGCTCGAACGGGTTGTTGGCCGCGGCGTCGGCCGCCGTCGCGGCGCGGCCCCGGCGGGGGCCGAGCTTGCTGATGCCGCCGCCGGCCTTGGCCGCCGCCGCATTCGCACTCGCATTCCACCCGCCGCGCCTCGCCGTCTTCTTCCTTTTGCCGCCCGCGGCCATCTCCAGGCAGTCAAGGGGAGTGCCTAGGTGCTAGTGTCGGATCGAGAGCACGTGGAAAAGATGGAAAACGGAAATGCTCGTAAAAAAAGAAGAAAAAAAAAAAAAAAAAAAAAAAAAAAAGTCTCTCTCTCGATCAAATGGCCGACCTCCCTTCTTCTTCTCCTCCTCCCACCAACGACGACAACGACGTCGTCGCGGCCCGCCTCGCCGCTGCGGCCCGCGTGCCGCTCGACAGGGCCCGCTTCTTCCTCGAGGCGGCCGGAGGGGACGAGGGGGTGGCGCTGCGGATGGTGCAAGGTGAAGAGATTGAATCGAGAGAAGGATGGAAAAATCGAACGACGATCGCCCCCTTTTTGCTCTCGACCTCTCGACCTCGACCTCGACCTCGACCTCTTCTTCTCTTCGTCGCTCACGTGAACCCAAAAAAACCCCAATTCCAATCGCAACAGAGCACGAAGGAGGCGGAGACAGCGGAGGCAGCGGCGTGCGAGCGAGGACCTCCCCTCGGCGCGGAGCAGCAGCAGCAGCGGCAGCAGGCGGAGCAAGGGCTCCTCCTCCGCCGCCGCCGGCGCGAAGGCCTCCTCCACCTCGAGGAGGCAACAACAACGGCAACGGCAACTTCTTCGCCGCGCTGCTCCGCTTCCCGCTCGAGATCCTAGGCACGGCCCTGCACGCGGCCGCCACGGGCCTCGATCTCTTCGCGCGGGCCACCTCCGGGGTGCTTCCGGGCCCCGTAACGCGGGCCCTCCGCGGGATCGCAAGGGCTGCGGCGGCGCTCGTCCCTTCGTTGCCTTCTCCTTCTTCTTCTTCCTCCGGTTCTTCTTCCCGCGGCCGCGGTTCTTCCCGCGGCGGTTCCCGCACCCGGGTGTGGCGAGGAGGCACCGCGACCATCGGGCCCGCCCATTCCAGCGGCGCCCTGGACGGCGACGTCGACGACGACGAGTTCTCCGACCCCTTGGCAGCGGCAGCACGCTTCGCCTCCGCCTTCCGTGACAGCTACGGCGACGGAGGGCCCGCGTGGGCGGTCGCCCCCTGGAGCGCCGCCGCGGACGCCGCCTCCCAGGCCCACAAGCTGTGCTTCGTCTACCTGCACGCCCCGCGCCACGACGCCACGGAGCGCTTCTGCCGAGAGACCCTGTGCGACAGGGAGGTGGCCCGGAGGCTCTCTCGCGAGTGCGTCTGCTGGGGAGGCGACGTGTCTCGCTCGCCCGAAGCTCACTCGCTGGCCGGCGCGCTGGGGGCCAGAGCCTTCCCCTTTGCGGCGCTGCTTGTCAAGTGCTCCCCCTCCGATTCCTCCTCTGGGTTGTCAACTTCGTCCAGGACGGCCACGCTGGCCGCCCGCGCCGAGGGGCCCGTGACGGCGGCTGAGCTCGGGAGGCTCCTGGACGCCGCGGCGCGCGAGCACGGCCCGGCGTTCGCCGCCGCCGCCGCGGCCGCCGCGGGCAGGGAGAGGGACCGCGCCCTCCGCGCGGAGCAGGACGCAGAGTTCCAGGCCGCTCTCTTGGCCGACCAGGCGAAGGCGCGAGAGAAGGAACGCGCTGCGGAGCTCGAAAAGGAGAAAGAGAAAGAACAGAGGCTACGAGAAGAGGAGGCCGCGGCCAAGGAAGCAGAGGCGAGGGCCAAGGCGGCGGCGGCCGCTGCGGCGCTCGAGCGGCGCCGCGCCAGTGCCAGGGCGGCTTTGCCCGCCGAGCCTTCGTCTGAATCTCCCTCCCCCTCCGCCTCCGCCTCTGCTGCTGCCATCCGGGTCCGCCTCCGCGACGGGTCCACGCACACCAGGCGGTTCGCCGCCTGCGACGAGCTGGAGCTAGTTTATAAATGGGTCGACTCTCTCGAAGCTCACACCTCTCTTCGCTATTCGCTCGTGCAGTCTTACCCGCGCGCCGTCTTGGGCAAGCGACAGGCAAACGACAGCGATGGCGACAAAGGAGACCCGATTATGAGCAGCTCGCTCGAGGAGCTCAAGCTGACGCCGCAGGCGGCGCTGTTCGTGCAGTGCGGGGACGACGAGGGGGAGGAGTGAAGGAGTGGGGAGTTGGTGTTGTTGTTGAGAGAAAGAGAGAGAGAAAGTAAAAAAGTTTTAAAAAAAACGAAGAAGAAGAAGAAGAAACTCCTCGTCTTCTCCTTCTCTTTTTCATTTTCTTCTTTCCGTTTTCATTTTCTTCTTCTTTTTCTTCTTCCATTGTTCTCCTTTTCCGCCTTCTCTTTCTCCACCCCCCCATGGGCCCCCCGCAGGCGCCGCCGCGCTACGGCAGGGGCAAAGTCGCGACCTCGGCCTCTGCGCGAGGGGCAAGATCTTGCCGCGGAGGAGGAGGAGGCAGAGGAGGCGGCGACAGCGGCAGCGGCAAGAGCAACGACGAGAGCGGCGGCGGCGGCGGCGGCGCCTTTGCCGCCGCCGCCGTCGCTGCGGCGCAGGCCGCCGCTGCTTCTCCCGGATACGACCCGCTAGCTGCTCTGCTAGGAGGCGGAGGAGCGACTGCAGCCCTCTCGAGGAGGCAAACGCTCCTCCCTCCGGCTGCAGCGGCAACAGCAACGACGACGACGGCGGCGGCAACGGCAGCTCCTCCTCCTCCTCTCCCTCCGGGCTCCCCCTGGTCAGCCCGCGACGACGCCCTGTTCGTGGCCGCCGCTGCGAAGTACGACGCGTTCGCCAACGCGACCAACGCGTTCGTTCGCTTGATCAGGGTATGAGAAGAAGATGAAGAAGAAGAAGAAGAAGAAGAAGAGAGAAGAGAGAGAAGAGAAGAAAGAAAAAAAACTTTGAGAGACTTTCCCTCTTCTCTCATCAAAACTTTTATTTTTCCTTTCTTCCTTTTTTCTTTTTCTCGACAATACAAAAAAATACTCCAGGCTTTCATGGAGCGCCACGGCAGGAGCTGGCCCGCGTCCAGCGTCAGACAGCACTGGGACAAGCTGATGTCCGGGGAGGCCGCGGCGGTTTCGATTTCCTCTCCTTCGGCGGCGGCGCTTTCGGCGGCGGTCGCTTCGGCCGCGGCGGTCGCCCACTTGCAGCAGCAGCAGCAGCAGCAGCAAGCTCTCCACCCTCCTCCCACCAGGAAGAGCTTCGCGGCCGCGCTCGCCGCGGCGGCTGCGTCAGCGTCTTCGAGCAGCGGCGAGGCCGGGGGAGGGATCAAGGCCTTCCCCCCTGCTGCCGTTGCTCCTTCTCCTCCTCGCCCCCGCTCCGCCGCCGCGTCCGCCGCCGGAGCCGGAGCCGCCTCGAAGCCCTCTCCGCCTTCCTCCACCACCGTCGTCCGCGTCGTCGCCCCGGGGGAAGAACCCGCCGCCTCCTCCGCTGCTGCCGCCCAGCTCGTCGCGAGGAAGAAGCGCGCGGAGGCTGTCGGGGCCGTGGCTGCCGCCGCGGCGCTCGCGCGCGCCAACAGCAAGGGATCCTCCTCCGCTTCTTCTTCCTCTTCCTCGGCTTCTTCTTCTTCGTCGAGAGCGAGGTCGAGGAAGAAGCCCTCAGCGCTCGACCCCACCTCCCTCGCCGCCAAAACTCCCGTCGTCGTGAAAGAAGAGGAAGAGAAGAAGCGTCGAGAGGAAGTGGAGGCAACGGTGGAGGCCGGAGAGAAGAAGAAGAAGGAGGAGGAGGAGGAGGCGAGCGAAGGAGGAGCGCAGCGAGAGGACGAAGCAGGAGGAGAGAGCGGCGGCGGCGGTGGCGCGGCGAAGAAAGCGGAAGAAGAGGAGCCGCCTGCTGCGGCACTCCCCGAGGAGAAAAAGGAGGAGGAAGCCATTGCGGCTGCCATCGAGCCTCCTCCTTCTTCTTCCCTTCCTCTCCCTGACGCGGTCGAAGCCTAAAGAGGTTCCTCTTCCTTTTCATTTTAAACAGCCCTTTTCCATTAAGAGACTCTTTTTTTAATTACTTTTTTGTTTGTCAAAAAGACGGAAAAACAAAATAAAACAAAACGAAAAAGTTCATTTTTAGATGAGGATCTCTCTCGTTCGCGCGCTCTTCCTCCTCCTTTGTACAAGAAAGCCGAGGTCGTGCGAAATTTGGTTTGTTGTTTTGGGGGGGAAAACGAAATAGAGGGGGGGGGATTGGAGTGAAAAAAGTTAAGGCAAGAGGAAGAAGAAGAAGAAGTTTTTTTTTTCCCCTTTTTCTTTTTCGAATAAAGAAAAAAAAACTTCTTTTCTCTTTTCATAATTCTCTACTTCTCCTCGCGGATGACGCCAGACACCCACGGCTGGTGAGGGCCCGATGCCGTCGTCGCGTGCTTGCCCTGGGGCATGGCCTTGAGCGAGCAGGCGCGGTAGGGGAAGGCGTCGCCCTGGCAGCTGCCGTAAGGCCCAAAGCCCTTGCCGGGGCTGTTGAAGTTTTTTGGGATTTTTTTTTGTCGAAAGGTGAGAGCTTTTTTTCCGGGATTTTTTCTTCTTCTCAAATCAACTAAACGTCTTCTCCTTCTCCTCCTCTCTCCTCTTCTCCTCTTACCTCGCCTGCGCGATGTACGCCTTGCAGTCCTTGGCGCACCCCTTCTTCAGGGGGCAGAACGTCCACGCCGTGCACTCGGCGTTGTTGCGGCACGCGGCGCAGCAGTCTGCGGCCGTCAGGATGGAAGGTTCGGGGGCGGCAGAGTTGATGTCGAAGACCAGCAGGTTGCCGTCGACGTTGACCTGCTGCGGCTTGCAGTCGTCCGAGGCGCATTTCACCGAGGCCTTCAGGTCCGAGGCCGTGCAGGTGGCGGGCTCGGAGTCCGCCGTGCATGACCCGGCACCCTTCTGCTGGCACTTCCACGGCTCGAGGTAAGAAGAGCCTGCCCCGGGCGAGCCAGAGATCCATCCGACGCCGGTGCCCATGGCGTCCGCGGGAGAGTAGAAGGGATTGGCAGGGGACTTGAACTGGCAGGATCCTTTCGCGACGGTGGCGTTTCCGGAGGCGTCCTTGCAGCCGTTGTCGCAGTAGCAGTAGGACCAGGCGGCGTAGCCTGCGGCCTTGGCGGCCTTGCAGCAGTCCTGGAGGCAGAGTTTTTTTTTAAGAGTTTTTTTTCCCCGAAAGTCGGGGTTTTTTTTTTCGTGAGAGGAGGAGGAGGTTGAGATTTTTTCGAGGAGTGAAAAGAAAAGCTCTCTTCTTACTAACTCACCGCGACCGTGTTGGCAGTGACCGTCTTGGCGGCCGCGGAGGCGGTGCGCCCGTACGCGGCGTTGCACCCCGATCCGGCGTCCTCGGGGGTAGGGATGGCGAAGAAGCTGGGGCCGGGGCCCGAAGCCGAGAGGCGGCGGCGCGAGTTGATCGAAGCGGTCGCGACAGAGGCATTCTTCGCCGCCGGAGCCTCCTTGCGTCCTCCTCCCTTCCCGCCGCAGAGGTTGACCTTCCTGTCAGCCGCGAACGCAGAGAAGGGCTTGACGCTCTTCTGGAAGGCCGCAGAGTCGGTGGTGATCGAGGCGGACTTGTCAAACTCGGACAGGCCTCCGTTGCCGATGGCGCCCCATCTCCAGAACAGCACGCCGCGCAGCGGCTCCCCGTTCTCGACGGACTCGCGCACTCTCGAGTAGGTCTGGTTGAACCACTTGGAGCGGTCCGTCTCCGTCTGGTCGGACGCGGCTTCTCCCCCGACAGCCTTGCCGAACTCCTCGAGGAGCAGGGGTTTTCCCAGGGCCTGCGCGTTCTTGATGTGACCGTTGAGCCACTCTGTGCCGAAGGCGGGGTCCCAGCGGCGCCAGTTGTCGGGCCAGAGGTGGATGGCGGCGTAGTCGACGCCTTGAAAGAGGGAGGGAGGAAAAGAAGAGGAAGAGAAAAGAGAAGAGAGAAGAGGAGAGAAAGAGGTGAGCGTCGTCGTCGTCGTTTTCGGGGGGTTGTCTTTTTTTCCATTTTTCATTTTTGTTGCGAATCAGCAAAGCACCAAAACTGCTACTACTCACCGTCCGCAGCGTGGTTGGGGAGGAAGTCGTTGCCTGTGTACCCTGCCCAGAGGTAGGGGTTGGTGGTCTCGGCGAGGCAGCTTGAAATTGGAAAGAGAGAGAGAGAGAGAGAGAGAGAGAGAGAGAGAGAGAGAGAGAGAGAGAGAAGAAAGAGAGGAGAGAGGGGGGGGGGGGGTGAGTTTTTTTCCGGGTTTTTTTTTTCTTTTTCGGTCTTTTCTTTCTCATCCCCCCCTGTGCTCCTCTTTCTTCCCATCTTGGTTGTGTTTTTTCCGGGTTTTTTTTTTCTCCCTCTCGCTTTTCTCTTTCTCGACCCCTTCTACTCCTCCATTTCCAAACATTCAAAGCTCTTCCCGCAGACAATCAAGCAAGAAACAACGCCGCGCTTTTAAAGTCTTCTCCCAATCTCTCTTTCTCACCTCGCCGCGGCGTAGAACCCGTCCGCGCCCACCGTCACCAGGTGGTTGCCGTCGGCCCGCTTCATCGCGCCGGCCATCTCCTGGATCCAGCCCTGCATACCGCAGTCAGCGGGGCCCTCGCACCGGGGCTCGTTGACCAGGTTCCAGCTCATGATGGTGGGGTCGTCTGGTGGTGGGTGGAAGGGAAAGAGAGAGAGGAAAAGAGGGAGAGAGAGGTGAAAGAAGAAGAAGAGGTGAGAGAAGAGGTGAGAGAGAAAACGAACGAGAAAAGAAAAAACTTTGGGGAAAAAAACTCTTCTTCTCCTCATCTCACCTTTGTACTTGCGCCCGTTGATCGAGTTGACGCGGTTGGCCAGCACGCTCAGGTGGTCCTTGTACGCCTGCTTGGCCTTGGGGTCGGTGAAGAACGCGTCCTCCCCGACAACGCGGCCGTTGACGACTTTAATGGCGCCGACGGCGTCGGCATAAGAGAACTTGTTGTCCGAGTTGGCGCCCGAACGGCGCTTCTCGTCGGTGTTGGCCGAGGGCCAGTTGTTGGCAATTGCGAGAACCAGCCTCAGATTACGCTTGCGGGCCTCGTCGAGCACGAAATCCAGGGCCTTGAAGGTGGCCTCGTCGTAAGTGCCGGGCTTCTTCTGCAGAGCGAAGCCCTCCTCCGTGCCAAAGGCGAACGCCCTGACGGTGTTGAGCCCCTGCTCGACGGCCTTGTCGAGCTGGGCGGTGACGTCCGAGGGGGAGCCCTTGAACCCCGCTGCGGCCTCGAGCATCTGCCAGGTGTTGTAGCTGAGGGATTGGTTGTTGGTCGGTTGGTTGGTTGGTTGGTTGGTTGGGTCGACAGTGGGGAGGAGGAGAAGGAGGGAAAGAGGGTGAGAGGTTGACGAGGAGGAAGAGAAGGAAGGAAAGGGAAGCTCGCGACGAGAGCGAACGCCGACCTCAGCATCGACGATGCTGGCTCTCTCCTGGCTTTTGGGAATTCGGAACCATCTTTTCATTGCCCTTTTTTTTCCTCTTCCATCTCGAAACTCACCCTGCGACCACGTAGTCATTGCAGTTTTCGTCAACAAACTTCTGGTCCTTGATGGTGATGAAGGCGCGGGCTGGTGGATTGTTTTGGAGAGAAGGGGAGAAAGAATGATGATGATGATGATGATGATGAGAAAAGCGAGAAGAGAGAGAAGGGATCGATGATGTCTGAGGTGCGACAGCAACGTCGCGGAGTTTTTCCGTCGCCTTCCCAGCGGATCCGCGCCCGAGTTTCCGCCTTTCGATCGCGATTGGTACGGTGCATTCTTGGCTCTTGGCAGGCCGGTGCGGGTTTGGAGCCGAGAAGGAGCTCGGAACCACCAGAGCGGCGGAACCACTAATCAGTCGCCGCTCGAGTGGCCGTGCCCTGGCGGTCGACCTGGCGGTCGACGAGAGAGAGAGAGAGGGCGCGCCTTCGTCGATCAAACTCAAAACTGTTTTTCTCTCTCTTCAAACTCTCTCTCTATCCGTTCGCCAATTCCCCCCGAATCGAAGACTCACCTGATCCCGCGAGGGACAGCAGCGCCAAAAGCGCGAGGGAGGCGCGCATGGCGGTGAGGGTGAAAGAGAGGGAACTCTCTCTCTTCTTTGTCGTTTTTCTTTTTCTTTTTAGTTGGCTAGGTGCTTCGAGAGTGAATTTTTTCTTTTCTTTTTTCCTCTCTCCTCTCTCTCTCTCTTTTTCAGAGGCCCGCCCCGGCGTCGTCAACCCCTGCTCCTCCCTCCTCTCGCTCGCTGGCGCGCGCGCGCGCTCTCTCTCCCTCTTGCTCATCTCTCTCCCCGATCCTCCTCCTCTTCTCCACGCCAAAGGCTCAAGAGCATTCTCAAAGGGATCTCTTGAACTTGAGAAAGTCAAACTCAGGCCTGCTCGCAGCGCCTGCAAGGGGAAGGGGGTCGAAAGACACTCGGTGAACAAAGTTTTTTTTTTTTTCCTCGTCCTACAAAAAAAAATCTCACTTCACTCTTTTGCTCTTTCCCCTCTCACCTCTCTCTCTCTCTTTCTTTTCCTCCTAGTATTTTTGTTCGCTCTACCGAGAGGGGGGAGCTTTTTTTCTTTCTTTTGTTTTAAGGAAGGTAGGTCGTGTGCTGCTCTCTTCTATGTGACGTCGTCGCCTGGCTTGAGTCGAAGGCGCCAGCAACGCGCTGGGAAAAGATGAGGAAGGAGGCATGCGGCGACGAACGGCGAACGTCGACGACAAAACGGGAAAGAAGAGAGAATCGACTCTCCTTTTTCGGTCGCTTCCCGTACTCTCCTCTCCTTTTTCCTCGGAGCAAACCCACGCCGATGATAAGGAATTATTTAGTTCTTCAGAACTAGGAGCAAAGAGAGCAAGATGAAACGTCGAATGCAGCACGAGGACGCGTAACGCAATCGGGCATTTGAAAACGGAAAAAAGCTCTCTCGTCCCTTGCTCCCCCTCGGCGAATCCCAAAGGTCTTTCTCAATTCGCTTCCCTTCGCTCGCTCACCTCTTTAACGCGCGCGCAAACTCATCACAGGCCCTCTCCTAGTTCTTTCTCTTTCCGTTGTCTTCTCAACTAGAGAAGAAGAAATTCAAGAGAGGATGATGATGAAGAACGCCGCGCGCGCCGCGACGCTCCTTCTGCTCCTCTCGCTCGCCGCCGCGCAGCAAGCGCCCGCTCCGTCGTCGAACAACTCTTCTTCGAACAACGCCAAGACCACCATCACCAAGAAGACCGACCAGTTCCGCTCCGTCAGGATAGAGACCCCGTTCAACGTCCGCATCGAGCCCGGGCGGTCGCACTCGATCACGCTCGAGGCGGACCAGTCCGTCGTCAACGCGTTGGGCTTCGACGTGACCGACGGAGAGCTGGTCGTCACGACCGACTCGACGTTCTCCAGTCGCAACCCGATCAGACTGACGGTGCAGGCCCCCTCGCACTCGCTCTCGGGGATCCACGTCGACTCCAAGCGCGCCGTCGTCGCCGTCGCGGACGGGTTCAAGGCCTCGGGCTACGTTTCTTTAACTGCGGGCGGGAACTCGAAGCTGATCGTCCACGGCATCCGCGCGCCGGCCACCGTCGTCGAGGCGTTTGGGTCCTCCACGATCACCTTGGAGGGCGACTTTGGCGACCTCGACATCCGAGCCGTCGACGCCGCCGTCGTCAACGGCAACGTGAGGGCCAAGAAGATCGCGTACGCGGGCGACGGGGCTGCGGTTTTGGACGTGGCGTCGGACGCGCAGCCGCAGGTCTCTTCCGAGGGCGCCGGCGGCAGCACGAGGGTGATGAGCGGAGCTGCCGCCAGAAAAGACAAGGCCCTCTGGGATGCCGACTGGACCTGTGGATTGGAGGTCACCAACACCAGCGGGGAGCTGCTGTCGGCGCGCGCCACCAAGGACAGCAAGTTCACCCGCGGCTCGGACTGCGAGGGGATCACGGGTGACGGCAGTGGAGGGAAGGCGACCTGCGTCGCGCCGCTGCCGTGCGACGTCAAATCGGGAGGAGGGAAGGACGCCGACTCGTCGCTGCTGATGCTCCGCGTCAAGTGAAAAGCGGTTTTTAAATAGATCTTCTTCATTTTTGCGTTGAGCTTCTGGTTGATGCGTTGCTGATGATGAGGAGGATGATAACAATCTCTAATCCTGTGTTTTAAGTTTTCTCTTCCTTCTTGCCTTTGTGATTCTGATGTTTTGAAAAAAAACTCTAGTAAAAAAAATCAACTATTTCATTCTGAAACGGCGCCGCGCTCTCCTTCTCTCTCTCCCTCTTTGCTGTTTTCTTATCAGGAAAAAATGGTGTCTTTGAATTTGGTCTACAAAATTGGAGAGGAGAGGAGATAGAGGAAAAGAAGAAGAAGAGCTCTCTCCCCCCCTTCCGTTTTTTTCAAAAAAATAAAAAATGTGTTTTGTTTCGTTCCGTGTTTCCCTCTCTCTCTCTCTCTCCATCCCTTCTCTTCTTGTCTCCTTTACCTCGAGAGCACCCCGTCTGCCCACGCCAGCGCCAGCTGCCTCCCCAGCGCCGGCAGGCTGCCGACAGCCTCCCTCGCCACCTTCGCGCCGTCAACGTCTTCGCTCACGAGCCGCAGGAGCCTGGCGACCTCCGCCACGTGCAGCCTGTCGCCCTCGGTCAGCGCGTCGAGCAGCTGCGCTCGCAGGGCGCCGTCGGAGGCGACGAGGCGGAGGGCCGAGGCCACGGTGTCGGAGAGGTCGAGGCCGCCGCCAGAGGAAGAAGAGGAAGAAGAGGAAGAAGCGTTTCCTTCTTCGTCGCCGCTTGCGGCATTGCTGCCGCTGCCATTACTGTTCCCGTTCTTGGCCAGCCGCAGCAGGTTCTCCAGCCGCTCCCACTGGAACCTCCCGTCGGCCAGCAGCACCTGCAGCAGCCTCTCCCTGAGAGCAGGGTCGTCGTCGGTAAGCAGTCGCCGGGCGACGTACGGATAGGCAACTTCCAGGAAATGGAAGCTAGGTCGCAGCCGCAGGCAGATCCCTTCCTGGGTGAGTAAAGAGCGGATGACCAGGGCGTACCTCTCCGGGATCCGGATCGGGTGCTCGTACACCAGCTCGTTGAACTTCGAGGTCACGGAGCGGAAGTTGAAGTCCTGCAGCGAACGCCCCACGGAGTCTGCCCAGATGGATTCCAAGGCGGGGACCAAGGGAGCGATGTCGGTGCCAGGGGCGAGGAACCCGAGGTTGACAAAGTCGCGGGCCATCCGGTCGTAGTCCTCGTTGACGGCGTGGACGACGGCGTCGACCTGGTGTTTGCGGTGGAGAGGGAAAATGGAGAAAGGGGGTGAGTTTTCTTTTTTCCCTCTATCTTTTTCGTCGCGCAGAAAAAAAACCCGACTTCGAAAAAAAAACTCTCTCTTCTCTTCTCTTCCTTCCTCACCAGCGTCTGCTTGTTCCTCGCCGACAGCTCCGCCACATTCCCGAAGTCGACGTACGCGATCCTCCCGTCCCTCAGCGCGAAGATGTTGCCCGGGTGCGGGTCGCCGTGGAAGAGGCCAAACTCCAGCAGCTGCCGCAGCCCCGAGACGACGCCGCCGCGGATGAACGCGTCGACGTCGATGCCCGACGCGACGATCGCGGCCGGGTCGGTGCAGCGCATCCCGTCGATCCACTCCATCGTCAGCACGCGCTTCCCGCTCAGGTCGTCGCGGACCCAGGGGATCTTGACCGTGGGGTCCCCTTCGAAGTTGCGGCGGAAGTCGCGCGCGTTGCGGGCCTCCAGCGTGTAGTCCAACTCTTCCAGCAGCTTTTCGCCGAATTCGTCGACGATCAGCTCGGCGTTGCAGCCGAGCCTTCGCAGCGCCAGCGGGGTCACGAGCCCCGCCAGCGCCCTGAAGATGACCAGGTCGGCCAGGACCAAGGGTTTCACGCCGGGGCGCTGCACCTTGACTGCGACGTCGGCGCCGTTGTCTCGGAGCACCGCTCGATAAACCTGCCCCAGCGACGCCGCCGCCACCGGACTTTTCGAGATCGACTTGAACGCCGCGCCCATGGGTTTTCCCAATTCCGCCTCGATGATCGCAAACGCCTCGTCGTCGGGGAAAGGAGGGACGTCGTCCTGGAGCGTGCACAGCTCGTTCATGTAGTCCTCCCTGACGATGTCGGGGCGGGAAGCCAGCACCTGCCCGGCCTTGATGAACGAAGGTCCCAGATCGACGAGCGCGCGCCGGAGCTGCGCCGCGCGGGCGCGGACGACGGCGGCGGCCGCGGCGGCAGCTTCGGGGTTCTCCCTGGCGAACAGCGCCGCCGCCTCCGCGTCTGCCACCGCGTCGCCCGTGGAAGGGAAGGCCTGAGAGCTCGAGCTTCCGCCGAAGAGGCCGCTCCCGCCGTCGCGGCCCAGGGCGCGGTCCCAAAGCGCCGCAGCCGCGAACGCTCCGAGCCGAGCCGAGATCTCGACGAAGCGGGCGGCCAGCCTCCAGGCCCCGATGCCGTCGGGCCCCAGGACCTGGGCTCGCACGGCCTCCGGGGAGTATTTTTCTGCGGCAGGGGGCCCCAGGGAGCAGTAGCCTCGCTCGAACTGGAGCTGCTCAAAGGTGGACCAGCTGAGGTTGTTGTTTTTTGAGTTGAAAGAGAGAGAGAGAGAAAGTTGAGGTTCAGGTTCAAGAGTGTCGAGAGGTTGAGCCACGGCGGCGGCGCTCGATTTTTTTTTGAAGAAAAGGGGCTCGTTTTAATTGATTGGTTCGCGCTTTGCCCCCCTCCGCGCTTTCCCCCTCTCTCCAATGCTGAAAACTCACTTTTCCGTGTCAGCAGCAGCGGCGACGCGGACGGACGAAGGGCGCGGAGCTTGCTGCCCGTCAGGAGAAGCGCGGCGGCGATTGAGGCGCTGCTGGCCAAGCTTCGGCGAAGACGAAACAGCAGCAACGGCGATTGATGATGCAGAGCTGCGGCTCGGCCTCGTCGCAGCAGCCGATCGCGCACTCCTGCTGGTGCTGCTGCTACTCGACGACGCCATCGACGAGGCGGACCCGCCTCGCGCGGAGATCGGGAGGCGCATTCGGAAGAGAGCGGAAGAGAGCGGAAGAGAGAGAGACAGAGGAGAAAGAAAGAAAAGTGGATTGTTTGACTTTCGAAAAAAACTCGAGCGAGAAAAAAAATCGGAAACTTTTGCTTCACTCTTACTCCTCCTCCTCCTTCGCGCCCCTTCGTCTTCGAGGCGCTGTTCCGCGAGACGCACAAGAAGGCAGCGCTCATTCGGCGATCTCTCGCCTTCCTGTCTCTCTCATCAAAGAGACCTCGAGAGAGGGAGAGAAAGAGAAAGAGAGACGAAAGCTCCCGCCTTTCTTCCTTCCTGTCGGTCAACGCGAGCGAAAAATCTGAAAATTCTATTTTTTAAAAAATGTCCTTTCAAACCTCCCGCCGCGCCTCCCGAGCGCGGCTCGCCCTCTCGCTCACGGCCCTGATCTGGGCGAGGCAGCACGTCGTTGCCCGAGCGCAGGTCTTGGTCAGCGGTCCCGCCACGAAGGCTGTGAGGACGCTGGCAGTGGAAACGCCAGCGCCGCCCGTTCTTTCGGCCCTCGCCTCCTCGCCCTCTTCTTCGGCGGCGACGACGCTCGAGGTGGCGACCCCGACCCCGACAGACACGCCCCCCGTCACCGAACCGCCGCCCTCCGAGACCACCGCGCCGCCTTCTGAATCCCAGGACGAAAACGCCGACGCGCCCGTGCCCCCTTCCACGGCCCCTCCGGAGTCCCTGTCCCCTGCGGCGGAGCAGGGGCAGACGAGGCTGCGGGCGCAGTTCCGCGTCAGCGGCGCCGGCGCCTCGGCCGAGACTCTGAGCTCCTCTGAGGAGACCCGCGGCGCTTTTCTCGACGCCCTGGCCGCGGGATCCTCCAAACCTCCCCTCCCCAGGTCCTCTCTCACAATCGTTCGAGTGACGCCGGCCTACGTCTCCTTACCTGCGAGCTCCTCGAGCAAGAAGAAAATGCTTAGAAAAAGTAGGAGGCAGCTTCTGATCCTCGATCCGATCTCCGACACCTCCGACGTGCTCGTTGAGGTCGACGCTTCTTTTTTAAATCGGGGCTCGGCCTCGGCCGATGCCCAGGCCGCCTACGACTCGGTGCGCAACGCCGCGTACTCTGGATTAATTCAGACCTCTCTGAGAGGCACGGGGAGGCGCTGGGCAGTTGTGCTTACGTACGCTGCCTCGGCGAGGCCCGGGGACGACTTCCTCCTTCCCGCTCCCGACGACGCCTGCGAGAACAGATTTTCAAAAAGCAGCTGCCTCGACGGAACGGGGCTGACGCCCGCCGCAGCCAAGGGCATCATCGCCGTGGGGGTGCTGGTGGTGCTGTTCGCGCTGGCCTTTGCAGGGGTGGCCTGGGACAGGAGGGCGAGGGCCGTCAGTTTCGGCGGAGCTGGAAGCGGAAACGGAAGCGGAAACGGAAACGGGAACGTAAGGAAGACGGGGACGATGGCCGACTTGGCCGGCAGCCCGAGGGCCGCTGCTTCCGCAGCCGGGCTGACCGCGATCCCGCCGCCGCCGGCGCAGGCTCAGCAGTCGGCGATCGGGGAGGCGAGCGGCTCGGCGGGTCCCGTGGCGGGGAAGATCAAGGCGGAGAGATAAAAGTTCTTTTCTTCTTTTTCCTTCATTTTCTTTTTTTTTTTTTGTCGAACCTCATTATTTACTTGAAAAAATCAAAATCATGGTAACCACTTCCCCTCCGTCTCAAAAGAGAGATCAGAAAACTCTCTCTGCTTGTGCAAAGGAAAAAAAACGAAGAACGAAGAACGAAGAAGAAGAAGAAGATTGAACGAAAAACACGCTTTGTTCTATTTTCTATTTTCTCTTTTTCTCTTTTCAAGCCGTCCCTGCCGCCGCCGCCTCCGGCGCTGAGGCTGCCAGAGGCCCGACCCCGCGCCTCTGCTGCACCACCCTCCCCACGGCCGCCGCCGTCGCCGCCGCGGCCACGCCCATGCAGATCAAAGCGGCGACGCGAACGCGCGCGTCGTCTCCGTGCGCCACGGCGATGGCCGCCAGCGCCCAGACTAAAGTGGCGGGCCACGCGACGTCGGGCTTGGTCAAAGCCACAAAGACAGCAAGAGCGGTAATAAGGGCGCAGAGCGCGACCCCGAGCCACACAACAGACACGGCGTCCCTGGCGACGCCCCTGGATGCGGGAACGACGAGCATCGCGACGCACGAGGCCGCGGACAGCCAGGCTGCGTTGATCGAGGTCGGGACGTTGAATGCCGCGAAGGCGAGGGCGGCGAGCGGATTCCTCGCCGGCAGCGGGCCCGAGGCCTTGCCGATCGCCAAAAGCCTCAGAACGCCCCAGCTCATGCACCCAAAGGCCGCGAGGATGAAGATCAGGGCAAACCACATCCCCACCTGCGTTCCTGGGATGAAGGAAAACTGCCAGAGGTCTTGGAAGGCCCACTTTGATTTTTTTTTTTTTGGAAAAGATTGATTTTTGAAGGTGAGTTTTTTCTTCTTCTTTCTCTTCGCGCTTGTTCCTTCCTTCCTTTCTTTCTAGCGAGTGAGAAAAAGAAAAGAGAAAAGAGAGAGAAAGAAAGAACACTAAGAGTAAAACCTCCTCCTCCTACTTACCCCGCAGAACCACGGCAGCGCGACCGCCGCGACGTGTCTCCCTTTCGCACCCCCATCGAGGTCGGCCCTCCCGTATCCCCAAGGGATCGCAGCGTAAACGACTCCGACGGCCTGTAAGAAAAAGATCAGGCCCCAGATGGAGAAGGCCCAGCCCGCCGGGGTGATGGGCGTCGAGAACCGGTCGGAGACGCGGTGGTTGGACGCGCCCGCGGCGACGTTGACGATCACCAAAATGACAAAGCCGGCGACGAGCAGGCACCGCTCGAGGATTAAGGGTCCCGAAATGGTGAATTTCCACGACTTGGTAGCTGGTTTGCTGGCAGCTGCTGCATCAGAGGTGGGGGCAGGGGTGGCCATCTTTGCTTTTGCTTTGCTTGCTTGTTGGAAGGGAAGGCGAGAGGAAAGGTGGAGGTGGAGGTGGAGGTTGAAAGCGATGAAGACGACGAAGAGAAACAAAAAAAAACGATCCAATGCGAGCAGACAGGTCTTTCTTTTCTCTGTTTCGATGCGCGGGCAGTACAAGGACAAGGTCTCTCTTGCGTCGCGCGGACGGGATCACGGAGGAAAGAGGTCGAAGAAGGTGGAAACGACGAGCGTTTTTTCTTCTTCTCTTGTTTTCAGAAGGCGATGGAAAGTGAGAAACAAGTTTTTTTTCTTTTTGCGTTTTCGTTTTCTTTCTTTTCGTTCCAAATCACCAACTCTCAAAAGCTCAACAACGTTCACACTACTCCCCCCTCCCTCCTAGTACTTCCCCGCGTCCACCCCGACGGCCTCGGCCACGCACGAGAACCCGTCCCTCCGCAGCAGCTCCGCCAGCCTCTTCTTGCACCTGGGAACCAGCGCGGGGCCCTGATACGCCAGAGAGGTGTAGAGCTCCACGAGCGTCGCCCCGGCCCGGATCTTTTCGTAGCACGCCTCCCCCGAGTCCACTCCGCCGACGCCGACGATCGGCAGCTTCCCCTTCGTCAGGCGGTACATCCTGGCGACGGCGCGCGTCGAGGCCTCCCTCAGAGGTAGCCCGGAGAGTCCTCCGGCTTCGGCGGCGAGTGAGGGGCCGCAGTCCGGGGCAGAGATCAGGGAAGCGGGGCGGGAGACCGTGGTGTTGCTGACGACGATGCCGTCTACGCCCGCGGCCAGCGCCGCGGCGGCGACGTCGGCGGCGGCGGCGTCGTCGAGGTCGGGGTCGATCTTGACCAGGAGCGGGGGGGTGTGGGACGAGGCGGCAGCGGAGGGGCTCGAAGAAGAAGAAGAGTTTGAAGAGCTCGAACTCGAAAAAACCCCGCCGAAAAGGCCCTTTTTCTCGCTCGAACGATGACGATGATCGACCCCGACGCCGGCCTCTTTGACGCCCGCATCCCTCGCTGCCACCGCTGCTTTGAGCAAATCGGTCAGCGCTTTTTTGCCCTGCAAGGCCCGCAACCCCGGGGTGTTGGGGCTCGAGACGTTGACCACCAGGAAATCGGCAAGCGGGGCAAACCTCCTCGCTCCCTCCGCGTAGTCTTTCGACGCGTCCTCCTGCTCCTTGTTCTTGCCCAGGTTGATCCCGAGCCTCCCCGGGGCAGCCGGGTGGTGAGCGGAAAGCAGGGTTTCCTTGGGTGGAGGTGCAGAGCAGTCGATTGGAAAACGGGCTCGGAACTCGGAGATCAGCTTGAGGGCAGACTCGTGCCCTTTCGAGTTGAAACCGTACCTGTTGATGATGGCCCTCTGCGAAGGCACGCGAAAGACACGCGGTTTGGGGTTGCCCGGCTGCGGGCGCGGGGTGATCGACCCCACTTCGACGAAGCCAAACCCCAAATCCAAGAGGGCCGCGGCCCCCTCCGCGTCCTTGTCGAAGCCCGCCGCCAGGCCCAAAGGGTTGCGGAACTCGCGACCGAAGGCCGCCACCCGCAGGGAAGCCGGGTCGGGCCTCGTGTCTCTGGGCAAGAGCCCGCGCGAGGCTGCCCAGACCGCGGCGACGTGCGCGCTCTCGCCGTCGAGCGTTTTCCTCAAGACGGCAGAGGCCGTGGACGCAGCGTCGAAGCCGAGGTCGGTCCAAGAGTAATCGGGGTCCCCGGCGAAGAGGGAGAGGGCGACGCCCGTGGCCGCAGAGGTGGCGACGGCGCCGATGCGCTGTTTTTTTTTTTGTTGTTTTGGTGGTTGGGGAGGGAGACGGAAGCGGGGCGCGCGGTGACAAGAGGGTCGAAGAAGAGGTCGAAGAGGTTGAGGTCAAGCAAGCAATCTTGCAATCGAGCATGGAGATTGCATCTGTCTCTCTTTCCTCTCTTTGCTTCCTTCTCTCTTGTTTCTTTTCGCTTTATGTTCCTCGTAGCAGATCGAGGATAACAAGGACTCACCGCAACGCGCATGACGGCTCCCATCGGAGGAGACGAGAGAACAGGAGAGAGGGACGATGAACGGGATGAAGAGGTCGAGCTTTTTTTTTGTCGTCACCGACGTCGAAAAAATGAACGAAAACACACACTTTCGAGCCAAAAACTTTTTTCGTTTTTTCAATCAATCGCTCTTTCGAGTCGCGCTTCTCTCATACTCTACTGCTGCTGCTTCTCCTGATCTCCATTCTATTTCCTAGAGAGGCTCTGCGACACGCGCAACCCATCCCCGCACGCAAATCGGGGATCCGAAGCAGGGAGAAGAGCGATGTCGGCCGCGGAAGATGTCGTCGGTGCCGCTGCCGGCAATGATGACGACGCTCCTTCTCTTCCTCCTCAACCTCCACCCCCTCAACCTCCCACCGCCGACCTCCACGCCCTCGCCCGCGTCGGAGACCACAGGGCCATCGCCCGCCTCCTCGCCTCGGGCTCCCCGGAGATCGACCCGAACGCGAGGGACGGCCTCGCCCGGACCCCCCTGGCGCTGGCGGCCTGGGGGGGCCACGCCGCCGCCGTCGCGGCGCTGCTCGTCGGCGGCGCTTCCGCGAATCTCGCCGCGAAAGACGACGTCTCCCCTCTTCACTTCGCCTGCCAGAAGGGCCACGCAGAGTGCGCTCGCTTACTGCTGGAGGACGGCAACGCCAGCGTCAACGGGAAGACGCGGAAGGGGATGACTGCGCTCCACTTCGCCGCCAAGCAAGGCGACGCCGGGACGGTGAAAGTGCTCCTGTCGCAGCGGGGGTGCGACGTTTCGGTCAAGGACCTCGCGGGGAAGACAGCCGAGGACCTCTTGCCTTCGGAATCCAAAAGCGAGATCTCTGCGTTGATAGCTGCTCACGTGCAAAAGAGGGGGATGCGAGCGGCGGAGAAAGAAAAGAAGCTCGAGGAGAAGCAGAGGTCGAGGAAACGCGCCGAAGAAGAAGAGAGAGAAGAAGAAGAGGGAGGAGAAGAGGGAGGAGAAGGTTCTCAGCAGCCAACGGCAAAGGCGGCCAAAGTCTCTCTTGCTCACTTGGGGGACGACGGCGAGGATGGAGAAGAGGAAGAAGAGGAAGAGGAGGAGAGCGAAGAAGAGGAGTAGAAAGAGGGATAAACAAGCACACTGCTAACACTTCCAAAAAAAAGAAAAAAGAAAACGAAAAAAAAAAACTCAAAAAGCTTTTCATTTTTTCTTATCTCTCTCTCCCTCCCTTTTTTCTACAGAGCCTCGATCGCCTGCGCCGGGTCTGCCGTCTCGAACATCGCCGTGATGAACTCGTCTATCCCGCTGCACTTGCCGTCGGCGCCCATCGCGGCCTCGCCCAAAGCATAGACGGTCTGAGGCTGCCCCTGCTGGTCTCGCTCGTTGCGTTTTTCGACGAGCAAGCGAGAATGCAGGGCCGCGGAGATGGCGTCTGCCGGGTTGCCGATCCCGGGGACGTTGGGAGGGGCCCTGTTGGAGTTCAAAGCTGAAGAAGCATTCGGGGGTTTGGGCAACCCCAATTGGGAGAGGACTTCCCACAGGTCGGCAGCGGGCGTCCCGGCGCCGCCGCGGTCGAGCCTCACAAAGGCGGTCGCCACGAGCGCCACGGCCGGCGCGTTGCGCCGCGGGTTGCCCGGGTCGGCCCTGCCCCTGGCGGCGAGCATGAATTTCGGCGGCAGTAAGGAACGGAGCACGTAGGCTCGAGTGGTGTTTGAGGAGGAGGAAGCAGGAGAAGGGCCCGCGCCGCCGCCGCCTCCTGCTCCGGAAGCGCGGCGGCGGTTTGCTGCGTCGTCGGTCGCCGCCCTCGCTTTCCCGGCCGCCGAGGCCGGCAGCAGGTCGATCTGGGCCATCTCGAGCGCCAGCGTCCTGGCGAAGCGGGCCTGGGCCTCCTTGATCACGGCGGCGACGCGCTGGTAGCTCGGGGCGGCGGAGGCGGCGGCGGCAGCGGCCGCCGCGGCGGCCGCCGAGGCGCGTGCTCCTCCTCCGGCGGCGGTCGTCGTCGCCGATGCCGATGCTGCCCCCATTGACGCCCCGCGCACCGCGGCGCTCACGTGCTCGCTCTTGACAGGGGCGCCCGGGCTCCGGCCCGAGCGGAAGAGGAGGAGCCTCATGACGGCGCGGACCATGCGGTCCATCTCCTGAGAGAGGGAAGAAGAAGAGAAGAAAGAAAGAGAGGAAAGAGAAAGGGAAGAGGTCGAGGTTGAGGTCCAAGGTTAGAGAGTGAGAGAACGACGAAAGACAAAAGAAAGCAAAAAACTCGTCAAAAACACCTCCTCTTACCAGCGCCGACGGCCTCTGGCGCGCCTGGATCTTGGCCAGCGCGTGCGCGGCCTCGAGGTTGTAGCGGTCGATCTGCGGGGAGAGTGGAAAGTGGAGAAGGGAAGACGTTGAGAAAGGAAAGACGTTGAGAAAGGAAAGAGGTCGAGAGAAAAACGAAAACGAAAAAAGAGCGACAAACGACGACGACGATGATGAATTTCTCTTCTTCTCTTCTTTACCTGCGCCGCGAGGTTCTCGAGGTCGTTGACGTCCTCGTTGATGTCCGGGGCTGCCGCGCGAGAGGAGGGGCCTGCGCCGCCTACGAGTGAGTTTGAAAGAGAGAGAGAGAGAGAGAGAGCGTGAGAGTAAGCGAAGAGGAAGCTCCTTTCGAAATCAAGCATTAAAACGAAAAAGATGATGCTCTCTCTTGCTCTCTTTCGAACCTTCGTCGTCGTTCGCGGCAGCCGCTCCGCCCCTCCTCGCCTCCTCGACAGACTGCCTCTTGACGCGAGGCTCATGAGCGTGCTCTTCTTCTCCACCGGAACGGTTGCGCCTCGCCGCCGCTGCGGTCGCGCGAGGCTGCGGGGCCGGAGGGGAATGCACGACTGCGGGCACTCGCACCCTCGTTGATCGGCGAGCACCAGAGGTGAGCTCGTTGTTCGTGTTGGTGTTCGTCGCTCCTGCTGCTCTTGCTCCTCCTGCTGCCGCCGGCAGAGCAGGCGCGTCCATGTCGCCGTCCAGGACCTCGATGCTGCCGGAGCTGGCCGAGTGGAACGAGGGCCCGTCACCGTCGGAGGAGATTTCGATGAGCGACATTCTCTTTCTTTTTTTTTTTTCGAAGTCAAGAGGGAAGAGTGAGCGAAGGCAAAACTCAGAAAACGAAGAAAAAAAACTCAAACCAAGCAAAGGAAGAGAGAGAGAGAGAGAGAGGCCTCCGCATTTCTCCGCGGCCCCGGCTCGCCCTCTCTCGGTTCTCGAATCGATCGATCTGCCCCGCACGCAGACGCAGAGACGGATCGCACACGCGTCGCGTCAAGGACAAGGCAGGCACCCTCGGGGAAATGGCTGCCCCGGAGCGGACAAAGGCGGACGACGACGCCGATCGAGCGACGACAACGGCGACGCCGACGAGCTCTTCAGCGCCTTTGTCGTCGTCGAAACCCGACCTTGACCACCAAGCCCTCCTCCTCCGCCACGCGCGCCACCACCCCGCCAGCAGCAGGCACCTCCGCCGCCGCCGCCACTGGGACGACCCTGATGTCGTCTCCGCGGTCGCGGGCTCCCTGGCCGGGGCGGCGACTGCCGTCTTCGTCTGCCCCCTGGACGTCCTGAAGACGCGCTTACAGGTCACCGCTGCCGTCGCGAAGACGGGCTCTTCGACGAAGTCGGCCCGCCGGCCCGGGATCGCCTCCTCGCTGCGGAGCATCTTCGCGGCAGAGGGCGTGGCCGGGCTTTACAGGGGCCTGACCCCGACGCTGGCTGCCTTGCTGCCGAACTGGGCAGTCTACTTCACCACCTACGACCGGTTGAAAAGCAGACTCGGCGACGCTGCCGCCGAGCGGAGGTGGGTCAAAGGTTCGACTTCGACTTCGACTTCGACTTCGAACCCCAACCCCTCTCCTTCGAGCCATCCCGCCTCTTCTTCCTCCTCCTCCTCCTCCTCCTCCTCGCTGGATAATCCAGGGCTCGACCCCGAGGCGGCCAGGAGGGCGGCGCGGCACCACCCGGCGGTCCATTGCGCCGCGGCCTGCGGTGCGGGGGGCGCGACGCTGCTGGTGACAAACCCGCTGTGGGTCGTGAAGACGCGGCTGCAGACGCAGCACCTCGGCCTGGCCCTCGGCTCCTTTTCCTCTTCTTCTGGGAAGAAAAGCAACAGCGCCGCAAGCAACAGCAGCGGCACAGGCAACGGCAAGAGAGTGCTCTACAAGGGCACGGCTGATGCTCTGAGACGGATCGCTCGGGAGGAAGGGGTCGGCGGGCTCTGGGCGGGGGCCCTGCCCTCTCTGGTGGGAGTCGCTCACGTCGCGGTTCAGTTCCCGCTCTACGAGAGGTTCAAGGCCCTGCTGGCCGACGCGCGGCGCAGCGAAAGGAGGAAGAAGAGGCTGAGCGAAAAAGGCGGAGAAGACTTGAACGAAATCGAGAACGACGACGACGAAAACGATGGGACAGACACCCTGCCGGCCTCTTCCCTCGTCGTCGCCTCCGCCGCCTCCAAGGCCGTCGCTTCTTCTTTGACCTACCCTCACGAGGTCGTGCGCTCCCACATGCACGTCGAGGGATCCGGGAGCCCCGCGGCGCTGGCCGCGACCTGCCGCCGGCTCTACCGCGACGGAGGGGGCGTCCCTGCCTTCTATCGGGGGTGCGGAACGAATTTAGTGAGGACGACGCCCGCCGCCGCGCTGACTTTCACGAGCTTCGAGCTGATCGCGAGGCAGCTGAGGGCCGCCGGGGCGAGGCAGAGGGCGAGGGAGAAGGAGGAAGAGGAAGAGGAGAGGGGGGAGGAAAAGGAAGAACGTGGAGAGCAAGCTTCGTCTTCGTCGCTGCGACGGGCGTTTGAATGAAGGGGGGGGGGGGAACACTTTTTTTGTACAATTTCTCTTTCTTTTCCATTCTTTTCCGATTCATTTCTGATTGATGATGAATGATGATGGTATACACACGCGTGAGGACATAGGAGAAAGCAGCATGAAGCAGCAATTCTAAACAATTGTAAAAGTAAAAAAAACAAGGGACGCAAAAGTTCAAAAAGAAGTCAAAAAAAGAAAAAAATCAGTTCATCCCTTTTCTTTCTCTCTTTCCTCTCTTCCTTCCCGCTCTCTCTGCAGCCTGCTCATCCGCTCAAAGTGCATCCGCCGCAGCAGCTGGTTGGTGGCCTCGTACTCCTCGTCGAAGGCGGCGGCTGCTGGTGGTGGTGGAGGTGGCGGTGGAGGTGGTGGAGGTGGTGGCAGCGCTTCTTCTTCTTCTTCTTCTTCTTCTCTCGGGGCCGCCTCTGCTGCTTCGCCTTGCGCTTGTCCCCTGCTCGTCCTCCTCCGCACCTCTGGCGCCCCCGCTTGCTGCCCTCCTTCTCCTCCTGGAGGTGGCAGAGCGCCCTGGGACTCGGAGGTCGCGAGGCGCTTGACGGCGCGGCAGAGCGAGTCCTCGGCGCCGGCTGTCGTGGTGGTGGCAGCGGGCTGCTGCTGTAGAGAGGGAAGAGGTTTTTTTCCGTAGAGGTTTGAGGTTGAGTTTTTTTTTTTCGTTCAAAGCAATCGATCCCTTCTCTCTCTCATCTTCTTCTTTTTCTCGCTCACCTCGTCCACGGCGCCGCGGCGCTTGCGAGGAGGCATTGAGAGGAGACTTGCCTCAGTCCCTCTGACGAGAAAAAAAACAAGAGAGAGAGAGGGAGAGGCGTGGGAGAACGCTCGACGAGTCGAGAGAGGAAAGACAGCAAAAAGGCACAGATGCTTTTTCTGATTTCTTTTCTTTCGACCTCCTCGACCTGGTCGGCCTCTCTTTTGGAAAAATTTCGATATCGCATTTTTGCACACGTTTTCACTTCACATTGTCGTTCTTTCGGTTTTATATTTCTCTCTCTATCTTGTTGATAGCGGTGCGTTTGTTTGTTTGTCTGTCTGTCAAAAGAGAAAAGAAGGGGGAAACAAAAGAGAAAAGAGGCAAAAACTCTTCTCTCTCTCTCTTTCTCTCACCCTCCTCACTTCCCGATCAGCCCCGTCGCCTTCCCCGACGCCACCACCTTCTCGAACAGCGTCTTGGCGTTCATCACGTCGTACAGAGCCAGGACCGCGGCCGAGCCCGATTTGGTGTAGTCGAAGTCGAAGGCGGCGCCCTGGTAATTGGGCGTGCTCCAGGGGAAGACCTGCCAAATCAGCGCGCCGGCGTAGCCAAAGGCCGCGGCGGCGGTGGTGTAGGCCGAGAGGAAGGCGTCGCGGTCCGGGACGTAGCCGTAAGGGGAGCCGAATTCCTGTTAAGTGGGTTTTTTTTTTAGAAAGGAAAAAAAGTGAGTCTTTTTTCGGTCTTCTTTTCTCGACCCGAATTCGAAAAAAAAAGTTCAAAACAACCTCTTCTCCTCTTCTCTTTCTCCTCTCTTTACCTCCAGCACGATGGGCTTCCCGGCCACCGCAGCCAGCGCCGCTCTGTCCGCCACGAAGTTCTGCAGCAGCCAGTGGTACTTGTCGGAGGAGAAGCCCCAGTTGGGAGCGTAGACGTGCAGCGTCATGAAGTCGATCTCCGGCAGATTAACATTCGTGGCGGCGTCGATCCCTTTGGTGCCGTCGTTGATCCAGGCCCAGTCCCCTCCGAAGCCTTTCACGTCCGACCTCCACCCTTCGTCGCCCACCGATACCAGGTGACGCCCCCCGTCGACTTCTTTAATAAAAGAAGCCATCTCGCGAACCCATGCAGAGGTCACGGACCCGGAAGGGATCCCCATCTTCCTGTCGTAGTCGTTGGACAGCTGCGGCTCGTTCATCAGCTCCCAGGCCATGATCGCCGGCTCTTCCGAGTAAGGGACCCCGTTGAGTTTGGGGTTTTTGCGGGTGATGACGTGGTAGATGTAGTCCTGGAAGGCGTCCTTGACCTGTGGGGAGTGAGGAGAGAGAGAGAGCAGAAAAGAGAGAGAGGTTGAGTTTTTCTTTTTCACCATCTTTTTTCAAAAGAGGTCGAAAGAGGTCAAAAAAAATCAAAAAAACTTCTCATGTCTTTCTTCTTCTCACCTTGGGATCGGAGAAGAAGAGCTCCCTTGGCTGCTTCGGGTTGCGACCATACACCTGGTCGACCCACCACTGGCAGCCCCCCTGCTCGTCCCACCAGTTGGACAGCGGCAGGATCAAGCGAAGGCCGTTTTTGGCAGCCGCCGCAACGACCAAGTCGAGGCGGGAGAAGCCGTCGTCGGAAAAAACTCCGAGTCTGGGCTGGAAGGGGCGGGACATCTTGGAGGACTCGTAGCCGTCCTGGCCGTAGCCGTTGGCGAAGGCGAAGACGCGCATGGCGCTGGGGGTGTGTGTTTGAGAAAGAGAAAAGGGACGGGAAAAAGTAAGCTTTAATTTCGAAAGAGAAAGAAGGGGAGAAAAAACCGACAAAAAGAAGAAAAAAACTTTTCTCTTTCTTTCTCACCCTGCTCCGCGGGCAGCGTGCTCTCTCATCGCCGTCTCGACCTGGTCATCCCTCCACCAGTCTGGTAGTAGTGGTTTTGATTTTATTTGAGTGTGGGAAGAATTCGAGTGAGAGGAAAGAGAGAAAGAAAAAAAGAGAAAGAGTTTTCGACGGGGGAAAGAAAAAAAAAACGGAAACGGAAAAATGAATCTTTTTCTCCTCTTTCTCTTTCTCTTCCTCCTTCTCTTCTCTTCTCTCTCTTTCTTTCTCACCAGTCTGCGTCAGAGAGTACTGGTTGGTCCCTCCAAAGAACCAGCTCGAGTTCCCGACCTTAAAGTTCCTCCCTTCGGCGGTCACGAAGCTCCTCCTCCAGGCGTCCCTCTCGGCCGACGGCTGCTGCGAGAACCCGGCAAAGCTCGCGGCGCCCTCGGCGCCCAAGTTCAGACCTCCAAGCTTCGGGTTCCGGTTCTGTGTCAGAGGAGTGATGGTGTTGTAGCAGTTGCGGTCGCAGACGTTGTCGGTCTCGATCGAGGCGCCTCCCTCCGGGGATCCGAGGCCGTTGATCCCGGCGCCGTAGGGGGCGGTGGAGGAATCGGCATCGGAAGAGGTGGCGCCTTTCGGCGACGACGTCGACGAAGAAGAACTCGAAGAAGAAGAAGAACTCGAAGAAGAGCTCGAAAAGCCACTCGCCAGATTCTCCGGCGGGGGCCCGTACACGAAATTCTTCTTCTTCCCGTTCAGTACTAGAGGCCTCTCTCCTTCGGCGCGAGAGATGATCTCCATCGGGGAGGCCGTGATGCCTCCGGAAAGAGGCTTCCAGACCTGGACGGGGGCCGAAGAGGGCTTCTCGTCGGGACGGGGGTCGAGGGCGGCCGCTGCCGCTGCGGCATCGACGGAGCTCGAGTCCTGCGACGACGCTGCTGCTGCTGCTGCTGCTGCTGCCGCCGCCACCTTTTTGGCTTTCGCCCTCGCCGCGGCGCGGCCGACAGCCTCCTTGGCGAGCGCGGCGACTTTTTCCGCCGGCACCGAAGCGTGATAGGCGAGGGAAGGGAGCACCACGGCCCCCCTGGCGGTGGCCCCGACGGCGCGGGCCGCCGCTGCCGGGTCAGGCTGCGGGTAGGGAGGCGGGGGAAGGGTAGGGGCCGGGGTTTCCGGTGCCGGAGGGGGAGTTGGGGAGGGAGTGGGAGAAGGCGAGGGCGAGGGAGAAGGACGAGGAGGGAACGTCTCCGAGGGCTTGGGTGTCGGCGTCGGCGTCGGCGTCGGCGTCGAGGTCGAAACCGGGGTCGTCGTCCTCGTCGTCGTCCCGTTCTTCATCACGAGCTCCTGCTCCGCCTGCTGCAGGGTAGATGATGCCGCGTTGGCCGCCGACGCCAGGGCCAGCATCGCGGAGAAGAGCAGCGCCACGGTCCTGGAGCGGCGGCGAGCCTGCTTGTTGTTTTTATTTTTTTTGTTGAGGTTGAGAAAGAAACGGGGGAAAAAAAACGCGGCGGCAGCGAGCAGTCAGGCATGCGACCTTTCTCTCTTTCCCCTTCCGCTACTCCGATTCAGCCCTGCTCTGTCTTTCTCTTTGCACTCGACATGGAGTAACGGAGGTAATGCTTTCAATGAGCTACGAATGGGACTGATTGTACCGCGAGAAGAGCGCGAAGTTTGCTCGAGAAGAGGTCGCATGTGAAGAGCATTGGCGTCGCTCTCTCTCTCTCCCTCTCTCGCCATTGCCCCTTCTCTTTCGCGGTGGCAGCCCTCTTTCGTTCGCCTCCTCGATTCGGCCCTGCCGTTCCTGAAGCGGCGTACCGAAAGGAACCTCATGCTGAAAAGAAGAGTTGGAGAAAGCGGAGGAGATGAACCGCGGAAGAGAAAGAAGGCTCCTCTCTCAGGCGTTATAAGAGAAAGTGAGGAGGGAAGAGGAAGAGGAGGTCGAGGAAGAGCAGAGAGAAAATCGGAAATCGAAAACGTCGCCGCCGCTCTCGCTCGGAGCAACACTACTATTCCGCTTTTTCCTATCTTCTGTCTTTCCATCGCTCTCGCTCTCGCTTCCCTCCTCCCTCGGGCCCTCCCCCCTTTCGCTCGTGACCGTCGACACCTGTCAGCAGTGTCGAATTGCAAAATCGCTTTGCCTAGGAAAACAACGCGAGCCCCTTTGAAAAAGAATCGAAGAACACAAACGAAAACAATGTCCTCGTCCGCGCCTCCTCCTCCTCAGCCGCCTCCCGCAGCGGCGACGACGCGCCCGGCCTCCGCCTCCCCTTCCAAGAGATGGACGGGCAACATCGACGAACTGCTCGAGAACAATCGGTGATTCGGAATGCTGCCGAGGAAGGCGGCGCACTTGAGCCAATTGAAAGGGTTGTTGAAGTTGGATCGAAAAAAAAAAAAAAGCTAGATCAAAAAGACGAGAAACGACCTCAACCTCGAAAAATCCAAAAAAAAAAAACTCTGTTCCGCTCTCAGCCGCTGGGCCTGCAACTGCGCCCGCGAGGACCCGGCCTTCTTCACCGAGATGGCCTCGGGCCAGACCCCGCGCTACCTCTGGATCGGCTGCAGCGACTCGCGCGTGCCTGCCAACCAGATCATGAACCTGTGAGTGAGAGGAGTTTGAGAGAGTTTTTTTTCCCCTGAAAAAATGGAAAAAGTGAGAGGAAAAGAGAGGTGGGGCTCTCACTGAAACAACATGTTGAAAAAAAACTCTCAACAGGCCCCCCGGAGCCGTCTTCGTGCAGCGCAACGTCGGCAACCTCGCCACGCACAAGGACCTCAACGCGATGAGCTGCCTCGAGTACGGTGAGTGTGTGCGAAGAGGAGGAGAGAGAGAGAGAGATGAAGAGAAGAAGAAGAAAAAACGAGAACAAGGAGAAGAAGCTCACAACGACGAAAACAAAAAAAATAAAATCTTTTTCCAAAAAACTTTCAGCGGTCTCCGTCCTCAAAGTCGAGCACGTCGTCGTCTGCGGCCACCACGGCTGCGGCGCCGTGGCCGGTGCCTTGGCCTTAGGCCCGGCAGAGAGCTCCCTGGTCAACCTCTGGGTCGCTGACATCCGCGACACGCGCAACCTCAACCTCGAGACTCTGTCGGCTTTGCCGCCGGGACCCGAAAGAGTTGATCGCTTGGTCGAGCTCAACGTCGTCCGTCAGGTCTTCAACGTGTGCACCGCGCCCGTGGTGCAGGCAGCTTGGGCTGCCGGGCAGAGGCTGGCGGTGCACGGGCTGGTGTACAGCCTTTCGGACGGGCTGCTGAGGCCGCTGACGGATCCTGTGACGGGTAAGAGAAGTTTCTCACTTTTTTTTTCAAAAGCCGGGGGTTTTTTTTTCTTCCTCTTCTTCTTCCTTTCTTTTTCTTCTCACTCAGAATCTTCACCTTCCCCTTCCCCTTTCCCTCTCCCCAGGCGTCGCCGCCCTCCAGGCCCACGTAGACAACGAGGACGAGCCCGGGTGGCCGCACGCCACGCACCACGGTCACTCCTCTTCGCGGCGCAGCATGGAGCTCAAAGGGTGGTCAGGCCCGCCGTCGTCGGCCGACCTCGAGGCCACAGAAGCTCAAGCGCAGGCGCAAGCGACGACGGCAGCGACAGCAACACCGGCGACGGCGGAGGAGACCGCCGCGGCGGAAAAGACCACGGCGACCACGACGACGATGGTGAGTGACGTGGCGGCTGCCATGTCCGCCGGGGCGCGGCTCGGGTACAACAACGGCAACGGCAGCACCAACGGCGGGGGGAGCATCGGCGGCGCTTTTCCGCTGAAGGGTTTCGGAGGAGGAGGAGAAAACGGAGCAGCCGCGAGCAGCAGCAGCGAAGGCGCCTCGCCGCCCTCTTCTGCCCCCTCGCCGCCTCCCTTGCCTTTGCCCTCCATGCCGCGTCCCGGGAGCGCGGCTGCGATCGCATCCGTCATCGCCGGGAACGCGGGAGCAGCAGCAGCAGCGGGAGGAGCGGCGGGGACAGCAACGGCGACGGCGACGACGCCGGCGGCGACGCCGACAGCGGCGGCGGCGGCGGCAGGGAACTCGAGCGGAAGGGCCGTGCTCCCCAACTCGACCTCCTGCGTCGCCACGACGACGGCGGCGATCGCGGACGGGATCGCTGCTCACGTCGGGTTCGCGGCGGCGGACGCGGCGGCGGCGGCGGAGGCGAAGAGGGTGAAGGAAGCCGCGGCGGCGACTGCGTCGGCGGCAAGGGCGTTGGACGTTTGAGAAATTCCTTTCTTCCTTTTCTTGTTTCTTTTTTCTTTCTTTCTTCTCCGCTTCCCGATTAAAAAAGAACTGTAAAACCAAAGCACTGAGATCATTCCTCTTCTTCCTTCTTTGTATGTTTTTTTTTTACAGCGTTTCTATCTCCGCCTCAAAATTCAAAAAATTCAAACGTTCGCCCCCGCTGCGCGAGCGACGGTCAGCAAGTCCCCAAACACGCCCGCCGCCGTCACCGCCGCCCCGGCCCCTGGCCCCCGGATCACTAAAGGGCTCGCCTCCGCGTACCTGTCTGTGACGAACGAGAAGACGTTGTCCGCCCCGCTCAGCCCTGCGTAGGGGTGGTCTCTGGCAAAGGCCCTCAGAGCGACCTCGGCCTTGACGACGGGAACGACAGCTCCTCCTCCTGTTCCGTCGTCGCCGTCGCCGTCGCCGTCGTCGCCATAGTCGCAAGTAACGGAGCCGACAAACCTCAGAACTTTGCCTTCCAGCTTGGCTTTCGCGATCTCTGCCCCCACACCGCCGTCATCGCTCTCCAGACCCCTCAGGAAGGCCTCGACGTCGACGGCGGAGCGGTCCGAGAGGTGCGGCGGGACCAGGGAGCGGACGGGAACGTCGGAGAGCTCGATGAGACGGGGAGGAAAAGGACAAGGAGGAGGAGGAGGAGCTCCCGAGCTGCCGCTTCCTCCGCCGGCGGCGCTTCCGGCGCTCCTCTCTCCGCCCCGAGAGAGCGCGCGCGCCAGGATGACCGCCTTGCGCGCCACGTCGACCCCGGCGAGGTCGTCGCGCGGGTCAGGCTCGGTGTAGCCCAGCTCCTTGGCGCGGCGGACGACGGAAGCGAGCGTGAGAGGAGGAGGAGAAGCTTGTTGTTGAGCGGCGCCGTCGCCGTCGCTGCTGAAGAGCGTGTTGAAGATGAAGGAGAGCGAGCCCGAAAACACCCCCTCGATCTTCTTTACCCTGTCGCCCGTGGCCAGGAAGTCTCGCAGCGTCGAGAGCACGGGAAGGCCGGCCCCGACCGTGGCCTCGCCGAGGTAGAGGGGGCGAGGAGGAGGAGGGCCGCCGGCGACGGTCGGCGGCGGGACCCACCTCGCCGCCGCCGCGAGCGCGCTCTCGTAAACACTCGCGGGCCCGGCGGCGAAGCTCTTGTTGGGAGTGACCACCGAGATCCCGAGGCGCAGGGCCTCCTCGTAGACCTGTTCGGGGACGGAGCTCGAGGCGGAGCAGTCCATCAGCACCGCCGGGCTGGGCCCCTCCTCGGCCCCGTTCTTGAGCACCAGCTGCCGCATCTCCCGCAGCGGGAGATGCCCGGGGAGCGAGGAGAGGTCGGCGTTGCAGCTGACGACGCAGGCGCGCCTCGTTCGCTTCCATTCCACGCGCTTCAGCTCGGCCTCTACGCCGTCGGCGTTGAGCAGGGTCTTCCAGTCGCTATGGAAGCCCACCGAGGCCCCAGGGTCCGCCCGTGCCTGGACGAAGGCCACGCGCTTGGAGGTGGCGACGAAGAGCAGCTCCACGGAGAAAGAAGAGGTCGAGGTCGACGTTTGCGAATTCAATGCTGGGAAGCGCGCGTGGAGCTGCCTGAGGAACTCTTTCCCGACGAGCCCCGGCCCGATGAGGCCGATGTAGAGCCTCCTTGGAGCCTCGGGCATGACGGGCGCGCAATTGCGGGGATGAGGCGGGAGAGAAGGAAGAGAGAAAGAGAGAGAAAAAAAGGTCGAGATTGTGATCACAAATCGAACAAGGAGAAGAAAAAAAAACTAGTCTCTGTCTGCCAGATGTCGGACGACGACTTCATCGACGTCGCGGCCACCATGGCCAGCGGCAGCATCGGCGGCAGCGCCAGCGGCGACGGCGCGCTTAGGGCCCTCTCTGGCAGCCTCCACGGAGGAGGCGCAGGAGGAGGACGAATGTCGACGGCGACGACGACGACGTCGACTTCCTCGCAGCACCTCGATCGTCAATCTTCTCCTCCTGCTCCGGCTTCCAGCTCGAGGCGCGGCTGGTTCTCGTCGCTGTTCGGCGGTGCCGGGGCGGCGATCCCGGCAGCCGTACAGGCGGCGCGGTCGAAGACGGTAAGTAGGTTGGATAGAGAGAGAATAGAGAGAGAAGAAAGAGATTGAAAAGGGGCAGAAAAACCTTGGACGCCGCTGTCCTTTGTTCTCTCTTTCTCTTTCTCCTCTCACCCCGCCCCCCCGTTCCCTTCTCTACAAACCCCCTCTCCTTCTTCAGGTCATCGACCACCCGGATCTCTCGTGAGTAGTAGCAGAGATGATCTCAGAAAGAAGAGAGAAAAGAAAAGAAAGAGAAACCGCTCCGAACAAAAACTCGTTCGAAAAAAAAACATTCACAAAAAACTTCTCCCCACTTTTCAAGCAACCCGGCAGCGTCACCTACGCCTCCAGCTTCCCGGACCGCCTCCGCCTCATCAAGACCGTCCACCTCTTTCCCTTACAATTAAAACTGAAGGCGGACTACGTCCGCGCGGCGCGGGACGTGCAGGTCGGGTGCTCGGTCAGGGACTCGATCCTGGGGGGATCCCTCAGGGTCAACGCTGCGACGAGGACGCTCTCTTACCACAAGAGGCTCCCCTTATCCCTTGGAGGCGGCTCGTCTGGTCCCGCGGGGGCGCACGTGGGGATCTTCGCCGGGATCAGCTACGACGGGCTGCTGCCTCTGGGGAGCCGCGGGGACGCCACTGTCGGTGACGGAGGAGGAGGGGGCCTCTCGCGGCCGCGGCCGCCGCCGTTCTCGGTGGAGTCGCTGCGCCCCTCTTTGACTTTCCGATACGAGCTTGGAGGCGGCGGCGCGGTCTGGACGGGTGACGCCTTCGCGCTCAGGCACAGGTTCAGGGTCTCGAAAGGGCTGGGGCTGGAGGTCAGGGGCAGCGCGAGGCTTCCCGCGCCCAAGGCGGAGCTGTGAGTCGGGGGAGGAGGGAATCAAAACAACAGCAGCAACAGCAGGATTTCTCTCGGGGAAGGGGGCGCGCACTTGCACGTCGAGGAGGTGAATTTGGTGTTCCACCTCTAGTAGTAGCTTGGGGGGAAAGTAGAAGACGAGAAGCGAGAGAGAGAAGAAGAAGAGAGAAACGTTGCGATTTTTTCCAGTTGATTTTTTTCTTTCGTTCAAAAAAAACAAAACTTGCAAAAAAAACAAACAACAAAAAGAAGAAACGAAAAAAAAATTCTTCACCCCTCCTTCTCCTTCTTCTCGCGCAGCCACCCGACCCCACCGGAGACCAGGGCCCCCGCCATCAGGATCCCGATCGCCGGCTGGAAGACCATCGGCCAGAGAGCGAACCAGGAGACCAACAGGGGCCCGTTGATCTCGCCTCCGCCGCCTGCGTCTGAACTCTCGTTTGCTCCTCCTCCTCCGTTGGTCGCCACGCCCGCGACGAGCCAGGCCAAGGCGAAGAGCACGAAGAAGAAGTCGACGATCAGCAGCTTGTCGAGCGCGGCCTTGAAGCCCCCCGGCTCCTGTTGTCGATCTTGCTGCTGGTTGCCCGCAGAAGCGGAAGAGGAAGTGGGGATAGAGGAGGCAAGCCGCGACGACGACGAAGAAGCCGGCATCACCGATGGGCCCCCTCCTCCTCCTCCTCTTCCGCTGCTGCTGCTCGCGGCGCCGCCCCTGTTCTTCGAGTACCGCTCCAGGTCGGCGAGCATCATCGCCTCTTCGCTTTCGTCGAAATCGGCAGGAGAAGACGAAGAAGGAGACGAGGGAGAGTCGTTGTTGTTGTCTGGCGTGGCGTGGGGAATTCCGATGGCAATCAAAGATTGAGATCGGCGTCGTCGGCGGCAGTCAGAGACCTTTGCGGCTCTTCGCGCCCCCAGCACGCCTTCCGATGAGCGCGATGCGATAACTATCGCGCAGGGCTGCAAAAGCGTGACTGCACGCATCGCGGATCGATAGAGAAAGGCTCGGTCTTCGGGCGGGGAAAAAGGAAAGGAAAAGAGGATAGAAAAAAATGGAAAAAAAAGAACTCGAAAAAATCAAAAAGCAGCGAGCTAGCCTTTTTCTTCACTTCAGCTTTCTCTCTAAGAAAGAGAAACTTCTTCTTCTTCTTCTTCTTCCGTTTAGGGCTCAGCCTTTCTCGGCTCAGAAGGCACTGCGATCCCGCCAACCCACTGTTCTCGGCGTTCTTACCGACTCTACCCGCGCGTGGTGGCGACGAGGGAGACAAGGGTTTGGTAAAAGGACCGGCTAGGTGAGCAAAAAAAGGGGGCGATCGAGAAAAGGAGTCGTTGAAAGAAAAAAAAGACGACGACCGACATTTTGGGTCGCAACTTTTTTCCGCGCGTCTTTTCTCTCTCGCTTGAGGGTATTTTTCTTCTCTGACCAAGCAGGGACGAGCTTGTTGACAAGTTATTATCGCTGGTGGGAGTTGGAGCGTTGACAGAAGATTAGAGAGGGATGAAAGAAGCAAGTCTCCATCGACGATTCGAAAGAGGTCATATGGACCCCGACGACGACGCTCGCTCGCTTGCTCACCATCGAACAACAACTCACATCAAAAAAAACAGCCTCCTCTGCTCCTCTTTCGAGACCTTCTCTGAACCCCCTCTTCAACTGCTCAGGGCTAGATCTCGATCTCCTTTATCTTCCTGAACTTGATAAAAAACGAAGCGATGCAGGGCGAACAACCGCCGCCGCTTTTGGGCATGCCGACTTCGGATCGAGCCGCCGAAGTCGCCGTCAACGACGCCGCCGACAACGCCTCTCGACCTCTGCTCCTTCCTCGGCCAGACGCTCCTTCTTCTTCCTCGCTGCCCGTCGCGCCGCCCGCGCCCCCTGCTGCTGGCCCTCAGGGCCGCAGGAGGAGCTCCACGCTGCTCACGGTCTGCCCCTTCATCCTCGGAAACGAGTTCTGCGAGCGGCTGGCGTTCTACGGGTGAGAGTTTTGAAGAAAAAGGTTTTTCACCTTTTTCTTTCGTTTTCTTTTCTTCTTCTCTTTCTTTCTTCTCTCTCTCTCTTCTCACCGCCACCTCTCCAAACCTCCACTTCCAAACACTCCAGCCTCCAAACCAACCTCGTGCTCTACCTCACCCGGGAGATGGGAGAGAGCCCCGCCGCGGCCTCCATCCAGGTGATGGTCTTCGAAGGGACCTGCTATCTTACCCCGCTGCTGGGTGCCTGGCTCGCCGACTCGAGCTGGGGACGGTACAAGACGATCCTCTTCTTCTCCGTGATTTATTTCTCCGGCATGGCGGCGCTGGCCGGGGCGACGCTGGTGCCCGGTCTGGCACCGGGCCCCGAAACCAGAGACAAGGGAGCGACCTTGACTCAAAACCTGGCGCTGTTCGTGCCCCTTTACATAGTAGCTTTGGGCACGGGAGGGATCAAGCCCAACGTCTCCGCGTTTGGCGCAGACCAGTTCGACGAGTCGGATCCGAGGGACGCGAGGGAGAAGCGGTCGTTCTTTAACTGGTGAGTAGTGAAGTAGAGAGGAGAACAAGAGAAGAGAGAAGAGAAGAAGAAGAGAAAGAAGAACAAAACAAACCTCTCACCCTTTTCCCCTTTCTTTCTCCCCCCTTTTCCCCCAAACTTTAAAAAAAAACAGGTTCTACCTCTTCGTCAACGTCGGCTCGCTGCTGGCGGTCACCGTCGTCGTCTGGATCCAGGACGCCGTCTCGTGGTCTGTCGGGTTTGCGGTCCCCGCGGCGGCGATGCTCTTGGCGATCGTCGTCTTCGTCGCCGGGGCCGGGAGGTACCGCCACGTCACGCCTGCTGAGTCGCCGATGGCGCGCGTGGTGAAAGTGCTGGCCGCGGCGGCGAGGAACGCGAGGCAGCAGAGAAGGGAGGCCAGGAGGGCGGATGCCGCGGAGAGGGAGGCTTCTTTGAGGAGGAGAGGGAACGGAAATGGAAACTCTGCTTCTTCTCCTATTCCTTCTTCTGCCCCTCCTCCCTCCTCTCTGTCTTCCCCCTTGCTCCAGGATGCCTCGTACCGGTCTGCACGTGGAGGGACGGGGAGCAGCCTCCGCGGCGGGAACGCGTTTGCCGGCGGAAGCAGCGGCTATGACGGACCGGTCAACCTCCCTCCGGGGACCCCGATTCTCTCTTCTTCTTCCTCTCCTGCCCCGGCTCCGAGGACGACAATGCCTCGCCCTTCCTCCTACCAGTGGCTCAGCTTCGCCGAGATGCCGAACATCACTGAAAGTAACGGAAACGGGAACGAAGACGACAGGCTGCCCCTCGGCGCTTCTTCTTCCTCCGCCGCCGGCGCGAGCGGCGGCGGCGCGAGCGGCGGCGGCGCTCCAAACTCGTCGTCATCGGGAGGCTTCGCGGGCTTCACGGCGCGCCAGGTCGAGGAGGTCCGCATGGTCGTGCGCATGCTCCCCGTGTTCTGGACCACGGCCTTCTACTGGGCCATCTACGCGCAGATGGGGTCCTTTTTCGTCGAGCAGGGGCAGTTCATGGACCGCCGGATCTTTTTCTCAACTGGTTCGAATTCTTCTTCGAACGATCCGTCGATCATCGCAAAAATCCCTAGTACAAAAACTAGTCCTGGTTCGCACCACCAACTCGGCCGCCCCTTCGAGGTCCCCGCGGCCTCTCTGGCCCTCTTCAACACCGTCGCCATCATCGCCTTGGTCCCGCTCTACGACCGCGGGCTTTTACCGTTATTGAAAGTCTGCGGCAGGAGGGGGCCCACTTTGCTGCAGAGAATTGGGTGGGATCTTGTCGTATGCGCCCTGGCGATGGCTGCAGCTGCCGGGGTCGAACAAGCCAGGCTCTACAAGGTGGCCACGGGGCAGATCGTCGACGACGATGGGAGGAGGCACAGGGGAGGGGACGTCGCCTCCCTCTCCGTCTTCTGGCAGGTCCCGCAGTATTTACTAGTGGGGGCCTCGGAAGTGCTCGCTTCCATCGGCCAGCTCGAGTTCTTCTACGATCAAGCCCCGGACGTCATGCGCTCCTGCTCGATGGCGCTGCAGCTGCTGTCCGTGGCAGTAGGGTCTTACCTGTCGGGGGCCCTGGTGGCGGCGGTCGGGGCCGGGACGGCGTGGCTGGGGCTCGGCAAAGACGGGGCGGGCTGGCTGCCCTCTGCCTTGAACGAGGGGCGGCTCGACCTCTTCTTCTGGCTGATGGCGGCGCTCTGCGTCGCCAACACCCTGCTCTTCCTCGTCGTCGCCTCGTGGTACCAGTACAAGGACGTGCCTCACGGGAGGAGACGCAAGAGAGCGCCGGAGGAGGTGGTGGTTGCTGGCGAAGGGGAACCGCAGCAGCAGCAAGCGACGACTCCGACGACGCTGCCGCGGCCTGGGCGCGCGCCGCCGACTGCCGCCCGCGGCATCGGAGGAGGGAGCTTCGGCCGCTCTCGCGGGCCGATGGGTGGCGCGAGCTCCCCGGCAGACTCGGCCTTTGGGAGGTCCGTGACCTACGTGCCGCCCTCTCCTGCGTTGCCTGCGCCGTTTAGGTAGAAGGAAGGGAAGAAGTAGAGGAGGAAAGAGTTTTTCGGTTACGGGTTTTTCTTTTCTTTTCTTTTTCTTTCGGTTTTCGTTTTTCTCGTTCTTTGCCTCATTCTTTCTCCGTGTTTCAGCATTCATTCATTCATTCATTCCGTATTTTGTAAACAACGCTCTCTTTCGGGCTGCTTCGTGTTCCGTGCCTTTTTCTGCGGTCGTGTTCGGGTCTGGAGAGGTTGATTTTTCTTTTTTCTTTGTTCTCTCTCTTTTTCAAACGAAAGCCAACAACAGACATCACAAAACGAAAAAGAAAAAAAAGCTTCGACGAGAATTCATCTCTCTCGTCCCTCTTTTTGCTCTCTTTCTCTCTCTCTTCTCTTCATCCAACATGGACGACACAGCGCCCGCGCCCGGCCCCAGCGGTAGCTCGGCCCCGCGCCTGCGCGTCGACGAGCTGCTCGACGACGTGGCGAACTCGGTAAGGAGAGAAGAACAGAGGGGAAGAATTCGAGCTTTGATTTTTTTGCGCGGATGGTTTTTTTCCATCCAGCGTCGAAACGCGTCATTTCTCCGTCGCCCTTTCTCCGCGTCTTCTCTTTCTTTCTCTCCGATTTTCGTTGCGCTTTCGACGGAGGAGTTGTGTCTGTCTGTCATAGAACGGAAAGAAAGAGAGAAAACGGTGCCGAAGGCCTCCAATCGAGACGAGCCTGAGAGAGAGAGATGATCAATATGACGACGACGTCGATGTCGTGCGGCGGGCGAAACCGTTTCTTCTTCTTCTCTTTTCTCTCTCTCTTCTCACACGCTCCTCCCTCCCCTCTCTCGATCACCTCCAAACATCGTCATCCAGATCAACGACTACGTAAATGACGGCTTCGACGCCTTCGACAAGTAAGTGGAGAGATAAGAGCGACGAAAGAAAGAGAAAGCGAGCTCCCTTTCGATTCTTCATTCGCTCACTTGTCGTTTTCGATTTTTTCTCCCTCTTCAAACCCATTCAACAGCTGCGTCCTCGAGTCGCTCACCCTGTCGCAGGACCAGGCCCAGGCCGTGCTCAAAGGCTCCGTGGCCCTCCACTCCAGGCTTACGAGGAGGCTCGACGCGCACGTGGCTGCGTTCGAGAGGGCGGCGAGGGCCGGGCCCCTGTCGCTGCCGACGCTCGCGATGCCTCCCCCGACGCCGACGACGGCAGCGGCGAACCAGAACTCAAACTCCTCCGCCACCGAGAGGCAGGAGCAGGAGGCAGACGCCGAGCTCGACGAGGCGCGCGCGGCCCTGCGCCAGGCCAGGACGCTCGCGGCGCGCTCCAGGAGGGAGCTCGCGGCGCTGGCCTTGGAGCTGCGGGCGGCTGGCCCGGCGCTCGCCCCGCTCGCCGCCGTGCCTGGCGCGGCCTCGGTCCGCGGCAAGGAGAACGCGGCGGCGGACGCGGCGGCCCTGGCCGCCGGCGCGGCGAAGCTGGCCGCGCTGCTGCCCCGTGCCGACGCCGCGGCTGCCGCCGTGGCTGCTGCCGCAGCGGCGAGGGAAGGCGGCGGCGCTGGAATTGGAGGTGGAGGGGGCTTTGTCGTCGCGACGGCGGCGGCGGTCAAAGCTGATGTGGAGAGGGCGAGGCGCGCCGCGGGCGGGGCGAGCGCCTCTGACCTGCGAAGGCTGCGGGAGCTGGTGGCGCCGCCGTCGAGCTCGCGTGATCTTTGAAGGGGATGAAGAAGAAGGAGGGGGAAAAATGTAAAATTTTAGTGGTCTCTTGTTTTTTCTTCGGGTCTTTCTTTTTTTTTTTTCTTTTTTTTACAGGTTTGTTGGTTTTTTTAGGCGTGCGTTTTCATTTTCTCTCATCGACTCTTCTACCCAAAGTCCGCCACGGGACGAATGCAGGAGCCTCGCGCGGCTGTCAGTGCGGCCTGTTGCTGCTGCGAGGAAGAAGAAGTCGAAGAAGAAGAAGAAGAAGAAGAAGAGGGTTCAGTCGCTTTCCTGTTCGCTCCTCCTCCTCCTCCACTTCGGCTTCCTCCCTCGCTTCCTCCGGCCTTTTCGAGCTTCACCTCGAACAGCAGAGGCCAGTTCTTCCCCGTCATGAACAGCCTCGCCCTCGACAGCGGAGGCACCGTGGGCTCCCGCGTCCCGTCGTCGACGGCGATGCCGTTCAAAACGTCGATCTGCCCCTGAGGAGAAGAAGAGAAGGGCGTCGAAGAGCCCCTCACGGCAGCGGCCAGCGCTCTCGGCCGGAGGTCGGGGGCCAGGACCCAGCCGACGACGGCGCCGGTCGCGGGGTCGACGCGGGCGACGCAGGGCGTGCCCCAGACGTTGGCCCAGAGCTCGCCGTCGGACAGGGAGGCGTTGCCGCTGCGCTTTGTTTTTTTGCCGCCGAGGCCTCCGAAGAGCGAGAGGGGGTCCTTCGCTGTTGTTGTTGTTGTCGTTGCTGTAGCCGTCTCGTTCGAGGCAACGGCAGAAGCAGCAGCCGAGGACGACGACAGCAGCGACTTGACCGCGCCGGCGGGCACCCACTCGAGCTCGTTGAGGTTGAAAACTTCAACTCGCTTCTCTCCTCCCTCTTCTCCTTCGTCAGTCACCGTTATCGTCCTCAGCGCCCTGCTCACGTTCCTCGCATCGGCGAAGGTGATTTTCGAAGAACCGTCGGAGAGAGCGATCGCGGAGGCCGCGGGCACGAAGGCCGCGCCCCAGCCGTCGAGCAGCGGCGTCCTGGTCTCCGAGGAGACAAGTTTCGAGGAAGTCGAGGAGGAGCTCTTTTTCGCTCCTCCTGTGCGCCGGTTGAGGGCGTCGTCGATCGCTCCGCCGAGCGCCTCCGCCGGGTTCTTGGGGGCGCCGTTCGCGGCATCCGTGGAGTTTAAAAGAAGGTCCGCGTCGTGCCAGAAGGCGCGTCCGGAGAGCCAGGTAAGCTGGAAGAGCCTCGACGAAGGAGCCGAAGAAGAGGTCGAAGAAGAGGTCGAGGTCGAAGCGTTGTTGCTTTTCTCGCCGCCGGAGGAAGAAGCGAACGTGGGGACTTTGGTCAGCCCTTCCCCGAAGGCGTCGTCGGGGAGCTTGGTCGTCCGCAGCGCCTTTCCGGACTCGAGATCGACGAGCCTGACCGTGGACTTTCCGTTGAGGCCTGGATTTGGAATGGAGGAGAGAGAGAGAGGAAGAAGAGGGAAGAGAGAGAGAGGAAGAAGAGGGAAGAGAAAGAGAGGCGTGAGAAGAAGGAGAGAGAGAGAACAGGTGAAGAAAGAACGAAGAAAAGAAAAAGAAAAAAAGAGAGGGAAAAAGAAAAAAACTCACCTGTCGACTCCCAGAGGACGTCCCTGCAACCACCGCCGCCGTCCAAAGCGTGCGGTCCCTCGCAGATTCGGTCGAACTCCAGGCCCTGCGTGAAGGCGGAGCCGTCGTGGCGGAGTTCCCTCACGGGCCTTGCGAAGAAGACCGAAGGTTGTTGAGGAGGTTGAAGAGGAGGAGGTGCGCACGATTTTTTCGATGATGCATCTTCCGCTCCATCTTCTTCTGCCGCTGCCGCCGCTGCCGCCTCCACGCGCTTGTCGCTCTTCTCCTCGCCGCCAGAGGCAGAGACAGATCTGGTTCCCACGCTGGGGCGGACAGAGGGGCGAGAAGAGGACGCGGCGGTGCTCAGAGGACTCGCTTCGTGATCGATGCCCCCGCTGCCTCTCGCGGCAACGACGAAGAACAGCGCCGCGGCGGAGACGAGCATGACGAGGGCGGCCGCGGCCCGCGATCGAGCCGCCGCCGCTGCCTTGCGGTGCACCAGGCCAGGGGGAGGCCTCGCGGCCGCGGCGGAGACCGAGAACGGCGCCGTGGGGCGGCCGCTGGGACGCATGGAAAGAGGGAAAGTTTCTTTTCGATTTTTCGATTTTTTTTTATTTTTTTCGAAAAAAAAAATGGACGAGAAAGTCAGCTCTTGAAACAGAGTTCATCCCTCTCAAACAGGTCCCTCGCTCTCTCCTTCTTCTTCTTCTCTTCAACTTCTTCTTCAACTTTCTTCTTCTTCTCTCGCTACCTCGTGCTCGCGCGCCTCGAGTCGATCGACCCCCCCCCCGGTCCTCGTGCGCGCTTGAGCTGAGAGAGAGAGAGAGAGAGAGAAAAGAGACAAGAAAGAGAAGGAAGGAAAAGAAAGAGGCGAATCTCGCCCGCCGCTTTTTTCCGTCGGTCCCTCTTGCTCGATTGCTGGAGAGAGAAAAGGCCCCGCTCTCTCGCGGCCCTCTCTCTCTCTCTCTCTCTCTCTCTCAGCCTTCAACAGAAGAGAGAATGGACACAGCAGCAGCGGGCACGAACAGGGCTGCTCCCGCCGGTGCGACGACGACGGGAGCAGCAGCAGGAGCAGCGCAGCAGGCGGCGCAGCAGCAGGGAAAGACGGCGGCAGCAAACGCCAACACCAACGCCGGCGGAGGCAGAGGCGGAGCGGGGGACCCGACGCAAGCCCCCGCCGCTCGCGCCGCACCGACCTCGACCGCCCCCTTCCTCTCCAAGCGCTCCCGCCCCTGGCCCTTGCTCACCCCGGAACAGCTCGCGGACGACACCCCTTCCCGCAGGGCAGGGATCCCGGCCAAGAGGGAGCGGGCCTTCTTCCGCAGCCTGTACTCCCTGGTCAAGGAGGGAGGGCAGGCGCTGGCGCTCGCGCAGCAGACGACGACGACCGCGCTGCTCTTCGGCTTCCGCTACTTCGCGCTGCGCTCGTTCTCCAGGTCGGACAGGTTCGTCGTCGGGGCCGCGGCGCTTTTCCTGGCTGCCAAGGCGAGGGACGAGCTGAGGCCGCTGGACGCCGTCGTGATCGCTTGCCTGAAAATGAGGGAGGCGCAGGGAGGCGGAGGAGGGAAGAAGAAGGGAAACGCCAATACCAACGCTGCCAACCAGCAGGAAGGGGGCGGCAGCGTGGCCGCCTCCCCGATGTACACCCCGACGCCGACCCCGGGCCACGGAGGAGGAGGGGCGAGCTCCTCTTCGACCCTGCCCTCCCCCGCCACGAGGACCGCCGCGGCGATCGCGGCCGCCTCGCTGGGACCTTCCACCCTCGCGGCGCAGCTCGCGGACAAGGCTTACATGTCTTCCCTCAAAGAAGCAGTGCTGACCGCCGAGCGCGCCCTGCTCTACGCCCTCGGCTTCGAGCTCGACCTGGAGCTGCCGCACGACGCGCTGATGGCCTCGCTGGCCCTGCTGCGCAAGTCGGAGGACGCGGGCGTCGCCGAGTTCTGGGGCGACCCCAAGCACACGCAGGTCGCCCTGAGCTTCATCAACGACTCGTTCCGCACCAGCCTGTGCCTGATGCACGACTGGGCGCACGTGGGCGTGGGGGCCCTGGTGGCGGTGGTCGACAAGCTCGGGGGCCCGCCGCCGGTGGTGACCCTGGGAAGCGGGAGCGGAAACACCCCGGGCGGCGGCAACAACAACAACACCTCGACGTCGACGACGCCGACCTCTTCTGCGGGCGCGCGCCGCTTCTTCTGGGAGCTCGTGCCGAGCTGCTCGGATCTGACGCCGGAGCTGCTGGCCGACGTCGTGAGGATCATCAGCGGGATGTACGAGACGGCGGCGACGACGAACGCGGGGGCGACGGGCGCTGCGACGGGCGCGGCGGCGGGGAAGAAGAGGAAGGCGGCGGGCGGCGAGGAGGGAGAAGGCGGCGGCGACGGAGAAGGCGGAGAAGGCGAAGAAGGCAACAACAAAAAGGTCAAGACCGAGCAAGGTGCCACCGCCGCCGCTGCCCCCGCTCTCGCCGCCGTCGTCAAGCGCGAACAGCAGCAGCAAGGTCAGTTTGGTCGAACGAAGAGGAGGAGGAGACGGAAACGGAGCAAAGCGGGGAAAAGCAACGCTGCTCTGCTTTTCCGTCGCTTGCTTTTTTCCAACTAAAAAAACTCAACCCCTCTTCTTTTCTCTTTCTTTTTGCCCTTTCTCTCTCCATTCATTCTCACTCAACAGCAGACGCGAGGACGGCCTCCCCTGCCTCGGGCGACGCGGCGTTCACGCCCGTGCTCGTCAGCGGGGCCGGAGCAGCTCCGGCGGCGGCGGCAGGCAACGACAACACCGCCGCTGCTGCCGCTGCCCCTTCTGTCAAGCAGGAGCAGGAGGTGAAGCTGGAGACTACTGCTGGCCCCTCCTCCGCCGCCACCACCGCCGCCGCCAACCCTCTCGCTTCGGTGCAGTCGGTGGAGCCCGGGGAGATCGTCTGAAATGAGAGAGAGAGAGGCGCTGGATGAAGACGAGTGCCCCTGAAGACCCCTAAACAAAAAAAAAAAAAAGACAAAAAAACTTGAAAACGAAAAACAACAAAGCACTTGCCACCCCCTTTTTTTGAAAAGGAAAGAGAGAGAGAGAGAAAACCAAATTGAGCGGTGTCTCTCGTCTCTCTGCCTCTCTGTCTCTCGGGCTGGGCGCAACAAGTGAGGGAAAGAGGGGAGGAAGAAGCGAGAGGAAGAAAAGAACGAGAGGTCGAGGAGGTCGAAGTCGGGAAAAAAGGTGAGGACTGGAAGGAAGAAAAAAAAAAAAAAAGGTTGCTCTCTCTCAAGATCAGAATTCCTTCTCCTTTTTCGCCCTTCCCCTCTCCCCCCGCGTCCCGACCTTCCAGAGCCCTAGCGCTTCCCCCTTTCCCTCGACTACTTGCGATCATGCATTCTGCCGTCGCCCGCGCCACGGCCTCGGGCCCCGCCGCCGCCGTCGCGTCCCGCCCTGGAGCCAGTGCTTCCAACGCCGTCGCTCCTCGCCCGACGACGACCGTCGCCAACGCTCGCCGCGGCAGCGTCAAGGCCAACGCCGTCAAGGAGGTCATCATGCCCGCGCTCTCGTCCACGATGACTGAGGGCAAGGTGAGTAGTGCTGCGATTGAATTGGCGGCCAGGATGGATTTGACAAGAGAGGGAGGAGAGCTGGGAGAGAGAGGACGGGAAGAGATGGCATCTTTGTCGGCGTTCGACGCTCTTTCTCTGCTTGCTTTCTCTCTCGCTCGTTTCGGGCCAGTAGCAAGCCGGAGAGGAAAAACCGATTCAGTTTGCCCTCTTTTCCTCCTCGAAGGCGAGCCGCATTTGCTCGCCTTTCTTGCGCAACTGATCGACCTCGATTGTGAGCTAAGATCCAGGGGAAAAGGAGGGCGCGACGAATAGCAAGCAGCACGAGGGCGAAGCAACGTTTCGATCGACTCTTCCTTCTTGATCGCCGTCTCTTTTCGAGCGGCCCGTGGAGAGCGCTGACGGCCGCTCGATCTCTTCAGTCGAAAAAAGGCGCGCCCTCGACCTCTTCTTTTTTTGTTCTCACTCTTGCTCTCTCTTTCCTTCTCTCTCTCTCTGCTTTTCTCTCGCTTCTCTCTCTCTCTCTCTCTCTCATCCACTAAAAAAAAACAGGTCGTGTCCTGGCTCAAGAAGCCCGGAGACAAGGTCACCAAGGGCGAGGCCGTCGTCGTCGTCGAGTCCGACAAGGCGGACATGGAGGTCGAGTCGGTGAGTCTTTGAATTTTTTTTCCTTTTTTTTCTCCCCTTTTTCTCAATGTCTCTCGCTCATTCTTCTTCTTCCTCTCTCTCTCTTTTCAAAAAAAAAAAACTCCTCTCCTCAGTTCTCCACCGGCACCTTCGCCGGCCAGGCCGTCGCCGAGGGCGGCGTCGCCCCCGTCGGCACGCCCATCGCCTACATCGCCGAGACCGACGCTGACCTCGAGGCCGCCAAGGCCAAGGCCGCCGGAGGAGGAGGCGGCGCCGCCGCCGCCGCTCCCGCGCCGGTGCGTTTTTTATTTTTATTTTGAAAAAGTCAGGTTTTTTTTTTGGCGTCGTCTTTTTCTCTTTTCTTTAACTCACCGTCCTCTTCTCTCCTCCTCCTCCTTCTCTCTCTTCCTCCTCAATCAGGCCGCCGAGGCCGCCCCCGCCCCGGCCGCTGCTGCCTCCGCGCCTGCCGCTGCTGCCCCTGCTGCCCCGGCCGCTGCCGCTCCCGCGCCCGTTGCCGCCGCTCCCGCCGCCGCTCCGGCCGCCCCGGCATTCACCCCTCGCGCCGACGGACGCGTCATCGCCACCCCCTACGCCAAGAAGCTCGCTTCGCAGCTGGGCGTCGACCTCGCCAAGGTCCCCGGCTCCGGGCCCGCCGGGCGCGTCACCGCTGACGACGTCGAGGCCTTCAAGGGAGGGAAAGCGGCTCCGGCTCCGGCCGTCGTCGCCGCCTCCGGAGCCGTCGCCACCCCCTCCGCCGCCCCTTCCTCTGCTGCCGCCCCCACCGCCACCACCGTCTCGCAGCTGGCAGGCACCACCGTTCCCTTCACGGGCATGCAGGTCGCCGTCTCCAAAAACATGCTGGAGTCCCTGAAGGTGCCCGAGTTCAGGGTCGCGATGCGTGTGGAGACCGATGCCCTCGACGCTCTGTACAAGCGCGTCAAGCCGAAGGGGGTCACCATGTCCGCCCTGCTCGCCAAGGCCTGCGGCGTCGCCCTGGCCAAGCACCCGATCCTCTACGCTTCCTGCACGGCCGACGGGTCCGGGATCACTTACAACGAGAACGTCAACGTGGCCATGGCCGTCGCCATGCCCGACGGCGGGTTGATCACCCCCGTTTTGAAAAACGCCGACCAGACGGATCTCTACCAGCTCTCCCGCAACTGGGGCGACCTGGTCAAGCGCGCCCGCTCAAAAGAGCTGAAGCCCGATGAGTACAACTCTGGTACGTTCACCATCTCCAACCTGGGCATGTTTGGCGTCGAGACTTTCGGCGCGATCCTGCCCCCGGGCACCGCCGCGATCCTGGCCGTCGGGGGCTCGCTGCCGACGGTCGTCGCCGACCCGCAAGGACGGATCGCCGTCCGCAAGGTCATGCAGCTCAACCTGACCGCCGACCACAGGATCATCTACGGTGCCGACGCCGCCGGGTTCCTGCAGACGCTCAAGGCGGTGATCGAGGACCCGGAGCAGCTGACGCTGTGAAGAGAAGAAGAGAGAGGGGGGAAAATGGAAAGAGAGAGAGCGCACCGCAATATCAACATCAACAACAACAAAATAAGACCCTTTTATTTATTTCAAAGCCGCGCCAATCGCGAGGGAGAAAGAGAGCAACAACAACGAGAGAGAGAGAGAGAGAGAGAGAGAGAGAGAGAGAGAGAGAGACAGCACCCCCCCACCCTTTCAATGTGACAGAGAGTTTTTTCCCTTTTGAATTTTTCATTTCTTTCGTTTTTTCTTTTTTCTTTTCTTTTCACTTCTTTTCTTTTTTCTTTCTCTCTCATCAAAGGTGATGAGGAGGAGGGAACTCGCGCCTCAGAGACGCGACGGCGGCCTCGAGCCTCGTTCCCAGCGCGTCCAGCCTCGACGCCACCTCGGTGGCCGCGGTGCCCACCCTGGCGACGGAGGCCACCAGCAGCCGCGCCTCGGAGCAGCCCCAACGGGCGGCGGCGGCGGCGGCAGAGGCCTCTCGGCGAGCGGCGGCGGCGGAAGATGACGAAGAAGAAGAATTGCCGTTGCGGAGAAGCAGCAGAGGGGAAGAGACGAGGCTCTCCAAGGATCCAGGCGCCGGCGAGCCGCCACCAACAGAGGCAGCAGCGGGAGAGATCCTGTCCGCCCTGACGGAGAGGACGTCGGCGAGGCACGACAGAAGCGCGACGCGCGTCCTTGGAGAGCGAGAAGAGGAAGAACTTTCGTCGTCGTTTTCGCCGTCGTCGTTTCCGGCCGCGGCGGCAACTTCCCCTCCTCCTCCCGCTGCTGCTGCTGCTCCCTTCGAGGACTGCGCGAGCGCCGCGCCCAACGCGTCCAGGACGGCGGCAGTGCTCCCTCGGGCAACGGAGAGCAGCGTGCCGGTGACCGCCCTGGTCGAGACGGCGAACGACGACGGCGATGAAGAGAAAGCGAAAGGCTCTTCGTTTTCGTCGCCGTCACCGTTTTCGTTCCGCCTCTCGCGCTCCTCGCCTCTCGCCGGCGGCACCCCCTTCCGCGGCCACTCTCCGGCAGCTGCCCCGCAGAGCCTCAGCGCGACGCGAGAAAGAGGCAAGACAGGGTCCCCCGGAGGCAAGCGGGAAGAAACCTCCAGCGCGGCATCGGCGAGCGCGGAGCGACGGGCGTCTGCGTCGGCGGCGTCGGCGTCTGCGTCGGCGTTCCTTCTCTCTCCTTCTCCTTCTCTCCCTCCTTCTCCGGCTTCTTCTTCGCTGCTCTCAACCTTGGCGTTCTCCCACGCGTCCCGCAGGTACACGTCCCACAGCTGCCCCAAATAGGCTTCGTCCCCGCGGAAGTGCTTGGCCAGGGCGGCCAGCTCGATAGCCAGGCCCCAGAGCGCGTGCGGGACGGCGACATCATTGTAAAGTTCGGAAAGAGAGAGCGGCAGCGGCCAGAGGGACATCTCGAGCGCGTCTGCCGCCCGGCGGGGAGGCAAGGAGGCCAGATCAGAGACCGACTCTAAGGGTTCCAGCGGCGTCGTCGTTGAAGAAGGAGCATCAGAAGTAGGAGCGCCTCCACCACCACCGCGGAGGGCCGTCGCGGCGCGGGACTGCAGCCCGACGAGCGCGAGCTTGACGCCGACGCGGTCGGCCGCCGCGGCGGCGTCCGCGAGCGACAGCGGCTCGGCGGCGACGACACTCCCTCCGTTACTTCCGATCCCGTTTCCGTTTCCGATTCCGATTCCACCTCCTCCTCCTGCTCCTCCCACTGCCCTCAGCTGCAGGAGGGCGCACTGGTACATCTCAGCCCTCTCGGC
>Ga0114918_10000093_pt1 | contig 68970 bp, 48 predicted proteins | sample LantaG_FD_87015 | JGI IMG/M metagenome (GOLD analysis project Ga0114918, IMG submission 87015) | Deep subsurface microbial communities from Baltic Sea to uncover new lineages of life (NeLLi) - Landsort_02402 metaG | ecosystem: Environmental > Aquatic > Marine > Oceanic > Sediment | place... | reverse complement strand
TTCAGTAGCAGCTCTAGTGGAGAAGCTTAATGATTGATCTGATATTTAGAGAATATGACTTAACAACTGGTCGTCCAATAGGATTTGTCGACACGTTGAGCTTTAGTACATCTCCGCGTGCTTCTGGAGGAAATATTCGTATCATTGACATATCAGCTATTGGTGCATCTTTAATTGACTCCTTAAGGATCCGTTTAACGTCAGTTTCTGGTGCGGCTGTATTAAAGGCCCCATCTGGTTCGTCACTTTCATTACGTGGAAATTTTGGTATTCAATTCAGTGATACGATTGTTTCGGTTGATCGTTTATCTAGTTTTTTCAGTGGCGTCGGGTCAGAAGTTAGTATTCCACTGCGATCTAATAATGTGTCGCAGTATATCTATTTGTCGGCTGATCCAGGTAACTATTCTGGAGTTATGCAGTTTGTTTATGGCATATCTATCACTTACAGCAATGCCGTTAGATTGTCGTCTTCGTCCTCATCTTCGTCCTCATCTTAATTCCAGTATATAGAAATCCCTCACCTGTCACATTTGACGTTGTATAATTTGCTTAAAAAGAGGGAAAAATGTCCTTATCATGGAACTTCAGAATCTAGTGAAGGATATTTTTTACAAAAGTCCAATAATTCTCAATCCAAAGTATTGAATTGGTAAGGAGGAATACAATGAGCCAAATATTCCCGTCAAGTGGAAAAAGGTGCAGTTGGTACCCAAAAGCTGACGATGAAAAAATCGGCGTTGAAGCCATGTCCGACGAAGAACTTCAGGGACTGGTTCCAGTATCTGTTGAAGAAGCCGAAGTAGTCGACCCCATTGAGGGCGTCGTTGAAATAGCGATCGAGGAAGATGCCCCTTGCGAAGATTGCGAAGATATCCCCGGTACTCCCGAGGACGAATCGCTTGATTCCGACGGCGGAAGCCTTGAAGAACGTGCAGCCGACCTCGTCGACGACGTTGAAGCCATTAAGGAAACTCTTGAAGATATCGCAGAAGACGCTAAGGAAGTAGCGGCTTTGGCGACTGGCGAAGAGCTGCCCGAAGAAGGCGAACTAGAAGTTGAAGATGCTATTGAAGATGCTTTCGAAGACGAAATGTCCGAAGAAGGCGAACTTGAATCCGAGACCGAAGGTAAAGTCGAAGATACCGAAGAGGACAATATTGTTGTCGCTGGCGACACTGCCAAATTCGTCAAAGTTGCTTCCATTTCTCCCGAAAACAAGAAGCAGTTGAGGGATTACTGGGTCAACGGACTGGGCTACGACGCTGAATACGTCGACGCCATGCTTCAGGATTACGAAAAGTAATTCAATGGGCAAGAGATGATTAAAAGGCCCGGGTAGATGTGCCCGGGCCTTTTTTCCGTAGAGGAAAAGGCCGTCATTTTCATGAACATCTTATCGAAATAATGAGGTACTGTAATTATGAGACTAAACAGAAGTTCTGACTCGTCCCCCGACTGGCTCATGGATGCCTTGGGCGGAAAGGACAATGATATCAAGGCCTCTGCTCCTGAAAGTGTCACTGACGACAACATCGACGACATACTTGGACAGGTAGAAAAGTGTGCCGAAACTGGCGAAAATTTTTACTATGGAAATGACATATCTGCCGAATCCCTTTCTGAAGTTCGTGAGTATGCAGAAGTGGTTGGTCTTCCAAAGGATAAAATTCAATCTGTTGATATAGGTCGGGCCAAAGCAATGGTCGAAGCTAATGTGAAAGAACCTGTGGTTGAACCAGAGGCGCCTATTGTTGATTTTGATTTGACCCCGAAGATTGGAACTGATCCGAAGAATTTTGAGAAGCAGCAGGTGACTGCTGAAGCACAAGCCGCTTCATTGCTTGATTATCGCCCAGACATGGACTCTGGCGTACGTGGCATTCGTGGCGGTGAAGATTATAATCAGGCTCCAGAAGTTGGTGTTAGACGAGGCGAAAATTCAATCGTCAATCCAGATGCCATCGCCGATGTGGCCGCCGCTGAAGAAAAAAGCAGTCGTCAGCTTATTAGGGAAGAAAATCAACGTCGTGAAGATATCAAATTTGACCGTGAAAACTGGGAGTCTGAAGTGTCCAGATCAATGGATAGTTCGATTACTCCGCAAGCTGGCTTACATCGTACCGAGTCGCCAGAGCCACAGAGGCACACGAGGTCGGCTGACTGGAATAATTCCATTATGCCGTCGGAAGATTCTAATCCGATGCCAGATAAAACTCTTGGCGAGTCCATTTCGGAAATCAATACAAAGAAAGCTTCTGAGATCCAGCGTGATCGTCAGGAAGATGAGTGGGAGGTGCTGGAAACGTCGACTGACGTCAAGGTTTCAGACCTCCTATACGAAAGCCTGAAAAAGAACCTAGGAAAATAGGTTGTACAATATGGGTAGCTTCTTTAGAAGTGAATATGATCTTTTCGTTGAAGTCAGGCAGGAGCCTAAAGAGTTTTTGACGAAAGCCTTAATCGCCTTGTCTACATCCAATAGGAAGGATTTGGAAGAGGATGTCAAGGACGCTGTGCAGCAGATTGTAGTATCTAAAGATTTTGAAGAAGCATATGACTCATGCACCTCGTTAATGACCATGTTTCAGGATTCGTTTGGAATTTCAGAAAAGATCCAAAAGAGGGACTAAAAATGAAAAAAGAAGCAGTCAGAAGTCACGAGGAGAATGGCGTAGAGCGTGTTGACCATGACGGTAATACAGAGGTCGCTAAATCTGAAGATATCGAGATTTCTCAGAAAGAACGTATGAAGTGGTACGATAACGGTGCCCCTACTGAAAAAGAGAAAAAAGCTCATAAGAAATGCATCAAGACTGAATATGATGACGCTGGCAATCCGATGTGGAGGAATGAAGAGTTCCGCACAGCAAAGCCGCGTCCGCATCAGTATTCCGTCGAACGTAGAATGCAAGAGCAGCGTGATCCTGGTAGTACATTAGACCTCGTGTCCGAAGCCACTCTTGAGCAGGCGATGGCCCAAGCATTTACGATGGTATGCCCAATCGTTATGGCCGGCAGTAAGCTTAGTAATCGTCAAGTCATTGCTATTATTGATAAAACGAAAGTTGCAATCGAAGACGTATTTTCACTTGAGACGATTGCGTTCCGCAGTCCTGATTTAGTCGAAAAGTATGCGTCAATCCCAGGTGTTACCGAAGAGGATGGCGTTCTTGAAAAAGAAAGTGAACCTGAATGTTCGGAAGTGTCAGTAGCCCCATCGGGCATGAAAAGGCGTCGCAAGCATAAAGAGAAGAAGATGACTCAGGATGAGTTGAATGAAATCGGCAGCAGCTGTGGCCTTTGTGGCGAATAAAGACGTCTCAATACATTAAAGGAGAGTCGCAATGACTGTCAGTTTTCCTCTGATTACCACCAATTTGGAAAACAATTTCCGGTCGCTAAGGGCCACTGGAGAAGCCGCGAAGGATCCGCATGGCCAACCTCCTGCTGCACCAGCACAATTGGCTGGTCATGAAGCTCCATATGAACTCCCTCCATCCATGACGGTTAAAAATGCATTTGGCGGCCATACGACCAAGCAGAAAAAGACGGCGTCCAATAATATTGCTTTTGGTCAGCCAGCCTTTTTCTCTCCTGTATACACTCCTATCAACTGGCAGATTCCTAGTAAGCGTAGGGAAATTTACCAGTGGTGCCGATTCTTTTATGAAAATGAACCTCGTGTTGCGGCAGCAATTGATTTCTATGCACGATTCCCACTATCTACTGGGTTTACCTTAGAATGTGACGATAGGCACGTTAGGAACTTCTACGAAGTGTTGTGTGAAGATCTCGACTTGCTTCGCTGGTTCAGAATGATTAATCATGAAACCTACCTACTTGGTGATTGCTTTCCATTTTTGGAAGTTGATTGCCCCATTTGTGGCGGAAGTGGATGGCATGGTGATTCCGCTTGCGAACATGAGGGAGGGTCGTTCAAACGTCTGATTGTGCTAAACCCAGACTTTGTCGAAGTGTTCACTAATCCGATCGCCTCGGATAATGCAATTACTCTTATTCCAGATGATGAACTGAAAGATTTGGTGAAAGGTAGTGGACCCGGATCCGATAGACTGGCTCCAGACGTCAGAAAGATGGTTATGAGTGGACAACCCATTCCGTTGGACAATATGTCTGTTAGTCATATCAAGTACGGTGAATCAGGTTATCGTCGCTATGGCATTTCGATGATTCGTCGACTATTTCCAATTCTTTCCTATAAGACCAAACTTATGACGGCCCAGTGGATCGTGGCGGAGAGGATGATCCTCCCTATTAAGATTGTGAAGGTCGGTACTGAAGAGCGTCCAGCATCTCCAATGGACATTTCGAACGTCCAGTCTCAATTGCAAGCTACCGCAAACGACCCTAATATGGTTATCGTCACTCACCATGCGTTTGACCTTCAGTGGGTAGGTCCAGGAAGCCAAGTTCTTCAATTGAGTCAGGAGTGGGATTTCATTAATCAGGAAGTTTTGGACGGACTGGGAATCAATAAGGCACTATTGAATGCCGAGGGACCTGTATATTCGTCGGCGGCAATCGGCGCCGAGATTATGATTCAAAGGTTGGAAGCTTGGCGTTCAGAAATGTCTAAGTGGGCTGAACGTCATATATTTATGCCTGTTGCAAAGATGCGCGGATTTGTTCGAGAAAACGAATGGGGCGAAAAAGAGTATATCATTCCTAAGATTCGTTGGAATCCGCTCAACCTTCGTGACATGAATCAAGAACGTAATAGCATTATGCAGCTATATGATAAGGGATTAATATCCAGATATAGAGTCCTGAAGGAATTCAATATTGATCCGGATGTCGAAGCTGAACAGATTAAATACGAGCGTATTGAAGCAATATCAGAAGCTGGCCCTGGCGGAGACGCTGGAGCTGAAGGTGGACTCGAGGGTGCACTTGGCGGCGGTGGCGGACTTGACCTTGGAGGAGGCCTTTCTCCTGAGATGGGCGGCGACATGGGGGGCGGAGATCTTGGCGGAGATCTTGGCGGAGACATGGGAATGGGAGACTTGGCGGCCTCCTCTACTCGTGACGGAGTAAATCTCCAAGATTATAATGGAAAGGTGCTAAAGGAAAAGAGTCGCAGGAAATACGACTCTTCAAGAGCTACTACTCAACAAGTAAGTGACTCTCAGCCATCTGGAAATGGAAAGGATAGTTCTGGATTTGAGCGTGATGATAAGGGTAGAATTTTCCGTACTAGTCTTGAAATTAAGTTGGAAAAGGGACTTCAGGAGCGTTTTCGTGCAGGTCGACTAAAGTATAAGTGGACTCCTGGGTTGGAGGTAAAACATGGATCTCAACCGTATTTAATGGATATCGCGTTTCCTCAGCTGAAGATTGATATTGAGGCGGACGGCGAAATATTCCATTCAGGAATCAAGGCCGTCGAGCGGGATAAAAAACGAGATCGTATTTTGGGACAGCTCGGATGGACCGTTATAAGGTTTAAGGAAATTGAGATTAAAGACCAACTTAGCAAGGTGTTGGATAGGATTGAATCTGAAATAGATAGGAGGGAGGCCCTGCTACGCAAGCTGCACAGCAGAAGGTCCGATAAAAAATCAGATGAGAAAGCTTAAGGACGACAAAAAAATACGTTGGAAAGAGTCGTATACTGAGAAGACTCTCTATTTGAAGGACCAATATGAATATGCCGTTGGCCCTCATTCCTATTATAGATTCGAAGGTAAGGAAATCTCCGGACCTGGAGAGTGGTATGTCGTCATCAGTCCAGCTGACACTCATGAATTTGAACAGAAGTGGTTTGCCGGCGTCCGTAAGCTTCCAGCCGCATGGCCAGCTGGTGGCAAGAAGTTTGACAGCCTAGTTGATGCATTCGTCTATGCCAATGATACGTGGGGAGTCCCTAAACCAAAGTATCTCCCACACTACACTGGCCGTGACCTTAAGGGTATAGAACCACGCATCAATGAGTGGAAAAAGGAACGTGAAGAAAGTGGTTCCACTGAACGTGCCGTCGAAAAGGACAGTATGGTCATTCGCGTCAATGTGATCAAGAAAGAGTCCATGTCATCTGGAGTTCAGGTGAAAGGCGGTCTCACATGGCATCATTCGGATTTTGACGACCTCTTTAATGGGATGGATCGTGGAGGATACAATACAGACCGAGTGTATCGAAGGCTACTTGCTTCTGCGAGGGATGCCTTTGCACGTATTGGCTTTATATCGGACGTAGCTGATGACGAGCAGTTTATTGCCCAAGCTATTGAGTCGATTGAATCAGGTTCCGATGGACGTGGCGTAGCACCTATACAGGAGACTGTTCCTGCCACTCCACATGTTAAGGACATTGGTGGTTTTTTATCAGCTAAGAAAAGGACGGGGACATGGAATTGGGATGACCGTAATCTATTCATTAAGGGAATTGTTGAAAGATTTGCTGGAGAAGGCTCTGCGTCAGATTATTACGCTACAGAATCTAACATGTTCTTTGATGATGCTGATCTTCGTCGCGTAATAGCCGCCTGTACTGCCTATAAGGGACGTCAGGAGCGTCAGTCAATAGTAAACGGATTACTTAGATCCGGTATGGTGATTGACGAGGATACGCGAACCGTCGTAGACCGCAGTAATTTTGAAGAGGCTCTTGAGTCCATGTATGTGGAGTTGAGAACGAGGTCACAGGAATACCGTAGCAAGTACAATGTAGAAGATGACGAGGAGGATATTCCAGTCAACATCTTCCTTGAGTATTCTAAGGTCGACAGTGGCTCTCGAATCATCTACGCCAGCCCTTACACATCCAGAAGAAATTTCAATGATGAATACTGTGTATCTGATGATGTATTTTCATCTCCTGAATTTAATGAGCATGTAGCCATTCTCTTCTATGGTAGGATCGGCGATGTGCAGAATTATCTTTCGTCTCGTCGCGACTTTGAAAAGAATATCTCTCGAGGAGCCGCAGTGAAGGTTGTTGATGGCCTTATTGATCATATGACGGCCTCTGGAGCCGTTAATGAAGATACCATTGCACGAGGTCGTCAAACATTTGTTAATCTATTTAAGGGAAGTCGTATTCCAGTTGCACAGGACATGGATGGACAAGTAGTTTCTGTTCGAGCAAGGTCTGGAGCTCATAAGAGTAGGATCTATGAAGGTCTTGGGGCATGGTATGGCGGCACCTATAAGGTTTCTGATGGGTTGTCGAGTAATTTCTTCCCAGCTAGTTTTATTAGTGGATTCTCCAAGTCCGATAAAATTATGTTGGCAGCTAGCCCACGTGTAGCTGCGATTGAGCAGGTACGAGACGCCCTTGATAGCGTCTCAATTAGCAGCCCGCAGATGAATATCTTGATGCAGGCCCTTATGTCACTAGGTCCAGATGAGTCAATTACTCCATTGCGATTTAAGGAAATATGTGACAGGTACGGCGTTCCCATGAATTCCGTTGACATTCTTTCCATCTTTACTGAAGAAGGGACTGTTGGACATGAAATTTCAAAACGTTCGCTGCATAACTTACCATCTGGAATGATTGGCCGTCAGGACCTTCGTCAAATTGATGCTCTAGATTCTGATATGATCAATACTGTTGACCTGTCCATGTTCTTGGCGTCACAAATGGACGGAGACGGCAATCCTGCATATTCAGGCGATGACATCAATAATATCGTCGACAAGGGACTGAGCCTGCAGCGAGAAGGACTGTCGTCCGTTTTCTCCGGCATTGGTATTGGTGCAGACCTTAGATTAAGAAACAATAGTAATGGTACCAGAACATTCACTTTGGACTTTCAGAACTCTACTTACTGGAAACTTTTCAGGGCTCTGTTTGGAGATGTTTGGGGCTTACGAGAAAGTAGTCCAGAGCTTTATCTTAGGGTTTTGAGGACATACCTAACTCCAGAAGGGTTCCTTGGTCAGTTTGACCGATTGTCCTCTGGGAACATTCGCACTCTTGAAGCGGCATTAATGAGATATGTCGAAGAGAACGAAGCGGAAAGCATGAATGAGTATATGAGGACTGGGACTCATAATGTCGATCCTCTGGCATTCCAGCATGAAGTAGGAGAAAGTCTTACTCAGCGTTTTAAGGACATGCAGGCGAACGTTAAGCTTGAGGCTATTAAATACGCTGCATTTGGGCATGAGCAGATACCAGATGTCGAAACCAATGTGGCTCAAGACATTTTAACCAACTGGAGATCGAATGTATCACTGAAGATTACTCCAGAATCTTTGTCTGCTGAAGCAGTTTCTTTGGATGGCGTCAGGGAGCCGCTTATGGTCGACATCAATCAAGAAGTACCGGCATCGGAGCTATTTGGCCGTGACGTCTATGCCAGACGTGATAATGAAATAAGAAGGGTAAATCCAGCCATGTGTAGCGTGGCCATATCTGGAAGGGATCAGCGTTCCAAAAATAACTCTGCACTAAACCTCTTTAAATCTTCTTGCGACAGTCATGGCATAGATAGTAGGATTTTGTTCGACACTGGTAAATTCAGTAGCATTTCTACTGGTGCTATATCTCCGTCTTCTCTTGAACAGTTGAATCCTGGTCAGGAAGTTGGGAAGGAAACACCATTGGTGGACGAGATGCTCGGTGGAGCTAGATCATATGGCGAATTCATGAAGATGTTGGCATTGGGATGGTATCCACAGATTAACTCTATTCCAGTAAGGATTTCTGATACAGGTGATGTCGCCTTCAATTTTGACCTCTCTCCCGAAGTGGTTAACTTGTCGAGTTCTGACCTAGTGCAGAACTATGCCCGTGGTCATTTTAGTGAGATGGGCATAGAAGACTTCGCATCTCTTCATGATAGTATCTCATACACTGACCATAACTTGTCATTCTTGGTCGACAGGGTGATAAACGAAGGGTTCTGGTGGCGTACAGATGAGCCGTCTCACAAATTTGGCAATCGACAAGTGCCTCTTCGTAATTTCGCAGATTTAGATACTGTTCGTCGTATGATTTCAGGCCTTGGACATTATAACGACAGTACGATTCAGTCAACATCCATCCTTGCTGTAGAGGCCGCTCGCAAGATGATTAAGCACGAAATCGTTAAAGACATGCGTTCTGGACGATTTTCTGAGATTGTTACTGAAGAAGTAGTTAGCGACGCTGGTCAAGAATCTGCACGACTTTCTGATATAGCTAGACAAACTGGCAACCCAGAGATGGCTAGGCGTTCGCAAGATATTGGTAACATCGGATCGTTTGAGGAAGAACAGGCAGTCTCTGTTGATGCCGTATCGTCTATTGCTCAAAGCGACATAGAAGCAGACGCGATCGAGAATCAGATTGATAATGAGTCAGAAGCTATCGTTGAAGAAGAGTTGGGAATTGAAATTGTTGATGAAGAACCCGACGCACCTGGCGAGGAAGATGAAGAACTGGAAGAATTTGACATTGGGGAGATGGAGCCTGAAGTGTCAAGCGAAGTTCCATCTGAAGTTATTGATGATAATGAAGATGATCTTGACTCGTTAGACGACCTAGAAGAGTTTGAGCCTTCGGAAGATGACGACTTTGAAGAAATGGAAGAGGATGTCTACGACCCTACTAGTTTATTTCAGAGAAGGGAACCTCGTACTCCTGAGTTAGAAGAGCAGGTCAGTGAAGATGTACCGAATGCTGAAGATCCTGACGACGATGATGATGATTTTGGAGATATTGAAGAGTATCTACGAAGTGTCGGAGCATCTACTGGAGATGCCGGACGTGGTATAATGAGAGATTCATTAATACGCATTGCACGACTGTCTTATGAGTTGGCTCAGGAAGGAAAAACAGCCTCTTCTAAAGAAATCAATCAGATGATTAGAAAATACATGTGTTAAAGAGGACGATTCCATGATTAGGAAAGTGGCCACATTCCACCTTGTCGACATTGATGACGTCGGTAATGGAGGCCTCGTAAAACTGGCTTCTTCCGGGAAGATTGGTAGTGACGAGGCCAGAAAAAAAATCGAGGCTGAAGTTGCGAAACATCCTACCGCGTTGTTTTTTAGGGCGAAGGCAATTGAAGCCGATGTGCCAAATAACAATGGAGATTCCTTCTCCGTAGAAGAACTCAAAAAGGCCTGTGATACGTTTGTCGGAGTTCCGTTCTTTACAAATCACGACAATCAAGATATTGAAAGGGCAAAGGGTAAGATCGTTTGGTCTGAATGGGAAGAGAAGGATAAGGCGATTTATATCGTAGCTTTCGTTGATCGTGAAGCTTATCCAAATCTTTGCCGCGGAATTGAAGAGGGGTACATGACTGGAGTATCCATGGGATGCTCTGTCGAATACAGCTCATGTTCGATTTGCGGTAACAAGGCGATGACCTTGGATGAATACTGCCCCCACATCCGAAATCTTAAGGGCCGTACGTTCTCCGGTACTGTCAAGGACGTTAATACTGGTGAAATAAGGACCCTTAAAAACGCAAAAGTTTACGAAGATAATTACGGTATCCGTTTTATCGAACTCTCTGGTGTTGCAGACCCGGCTTGTCCGACCTGCAGAATCGGAGTCGTTTATAATAATGGTGAATTGTGCGGAGCCCAGGACGACAAGGCTGCCACATCCCGTCAGGAAGAACTTCTTAAGGCCGCATCTGTTGCAACCAACTGTTATAACACAGTGGCGATCATGAAGGCTGCAGCCCTTGAAAAGAATGCTTCCCAGTCTGATTTGAATGCACTTAATCAGTGCCTCGAGTCGATTGAGACAGTCTCGGTAAATCTGATTCAGAATCGAGCCAATGTTGAGATGGAATTCGCCAGCGATCTGGTTGAGATACTTGCAAATTTGCAAGATTTCGTAGATCAGCTCGTTCAGGCCGGATACGGCCAGTTGCCGGAAGCGAGCGGACAGCCTGTTCCCGGAACCCTGCCGGAAGGCGATGCTGCTAATCTGGGAGCTGCCGCTCCTACTCAGCAGATATCGACCGAAGAAGATCTTGCTGTTGGTGAAACCAACACTGAGACCCCACTCATCGAAGAGCCTATGGCTCCTTCTATGCAGGAATTCAACGAGGCCACTAGACCGGCACCCAGCCGTCAGACGAGCAAGTTGACTCGTCCATCGAGGCCAGAGAGGAAAAGCCAAGTGGAGGATGATACTGAAATGAGAAGAATGCCAAACAAATCTGCTAACGATCGTGAGCAGACAAAGCAGACGCTCGATGCTGACTGGAAGGAAAAGATGGAAAATATGAGTACTAATCTCAAAGAAACCCTTAAGAAAGATCCCGCAATATCAGGAGGTCCACAGATGACCAGTAAGACGGTGGAGGCAAAATCTCAGCATTCTGACCTTCATGAGATTACGGAAAAGCAGTTGGAAGACGCAAAGGTCGGCGCCAACAAGCGAGAAGACGACGACCGTGAACAGATCACTGAAATCCAGCTGGAAGGCGAACGCGAAGGCGAACGTGAGGTTATTACCGAAGGACAGCTGGACGACAAAAATCCCAATTCCCGTACTGGCGAAGAACGTGACGAGATCACCGAGAGTCAGCTCGAAGGTAGCGACCCCAACGCACGTACTAATAAAGAACGTGAAGTAATTACTCAGGAACAGCTTGATCCAGAACGCGTCGGCGAAGTCGATGTTATCACGGAAGAGCAACTGAGTAACCCTCCAGTTGACACCCCATGGGCAAGAAGCAGTTCTTCGGCCATTGGCAAGCATGTTGAAGCAGCAGCTTCGATTCTGGCCAAGACCGTAATTGCCACCAAGAGTACTCCAGAACAGATCTTGCGTGCTGCATGCAGTTTCGCCGGAACTACAGCTAGTTCCAGGCTGGCATTTGCTAATGAAATTTGGAACAGCAAAGCGGAAGTTGAAGACGTCCGTGAGATCGCAGCCAAGAACGACTACTGGTCTGGCAAGGGAGTAAAAGTAGCTTCCAACAGCAAGACTATTCGCGAAGCACTTGTTTCCTACGCCTGTCAACAGGTTAAGGATGACAATCTAAATCCTGAACTTCTTTTGGATGCCGTTGCTGGTATTCGTGATAACGATAGTCTCGACATCGTCGAAGACAGCGTCAATGAAGTATTTGCTGCCGCTTCCGTACAGGAAGAGGAAGTGGATGCAAGGTCGCAGATTAACGAGTATCTGAAATCGAAGAAGGTTGAAGAGCCAGTCGAGAAAGAGGCAGCAGTTGAAGCTGAAGAAATCATCGAAGCTCTTTCTAGCGAAGGAACTAAGGTTGCCGACCACGTGATCGAAACTACCGTTGAAGAACTTGGGTTTGACGGAGATGTCGAGTCTGACGAATTCAAGGAAGTTGTGGCTAGTTTTACTCGTGGTGCATGCACTGCTAGTAACATCAAGATGGCTAGCTTGGTTAACGTCACGATTGATGGCGATGCCATCACGATTGCTGTCGAAACTGACAATGAGTCGGTTGAGATTCCGATTGGTGAAGAAAAGGAAGAAGTCGTTGAGCCGATGGCAGATGTCGAGGAAGACGTTCAGCTTGATGCCGAGATTCCTGTTGAGGAAGAAGCACCTGCCGGACAAGACTTCCTTGGACTTGCTTCCAGTAAGCAGCGGGTCAAAGAGGCTCAATTCGGCGGCGGTGCCCCAGAGGTTCCAAATGCCGGTGGCGGCGCAGCACCTCCAGAGGATACTGCAACGATGCCTGATCAGATGCCAGGAGATGCTGGTATTCAGACCTTCACTGAAGATGAGCCTGTTGAGGAAGATCTTCCTGGTGAAGGCGAGCAAATGCTTCCCGGATCAATCTGTCCAATATGTGGTAGTGACGACACCGAGACTGGCCGTAAGGACCAGATGCCCGGCCAGTTCGATTGCGAAGACTGCGGCGCTAAGTACACCATGTATGTCAATATTGACCTTCTGAATCCAGAGGCTGTGTTTGAAGGTGCGGCAAAGGATGAAGAACTTGAAGAACCTGAACTTCCAGACATGCCTGTCGCAGCAAGTGTTGCCATTGATAAGGATCGTTTAGCCAAGATCGCCAATGATTTCAGTGGTAATAAGGTTCCATGCCCAGCTTGTGGAAGTGATTCTCCTTGCAGTGGTACCCCTAGTTCGCACAATATTGTTTGTGCCTCCTGTGGGACTGAAAGTCATCGTGACGTCATCATCAATACCGACAAGCCAATTGATTCTAGGCTTAAGGTTGAGTGGAAACTCAAGCCCCGCAAATGTGCAAAGTGCAATGAAGTTCGTAAGTCCTTTGCTGCAGACCGCACATTTGGCAAGATGCTTAAGTCAGCATCTACTATTGAGTTCCCTGAAAAGCAAGCTAGAGCTTGGATCGATCGTAACTACGGTGTGGATGCAGTAGCAAGCTATGGTCCCAGTAAAGGATCTAAGTTGGCTAATGTGGTCATCGAGCAGCTCTCATCGTTCGGACTGAATACAGTCAAGTATATGCAGAGACTTTGTGAAGTGCAGTCTAGCCAGGATCCGATGGACACTTGCATTGAACAGCATCAGAAGAAGTCTGGTTATACTAAGGCTGAAGCTGAACGTGTATGTGGATGTCTGAAGGACAAGTATGCTAAGGAAGAAGATTACAATATCTTCATCGAAGCATTTGCTGGAATGATGGATGTTCATATCCTTCGTAAGATGGCCGAACATATCGAATCCTCTACTGAAGTTGCTGAAGAAGCTGAAGGGTCTGTAGACGGTGAAATGCTGATCTCTGACATTGAAGTTGAAGCTGCAGCCGAGAAAAAGGTTGTCGAAGCTGAAGTTGGTAAAGTTACGGCCCCTGACCTGAAGGTTGAGTTCGAAGGTGCTGATGAACTCGGCAAGACCGCCGGCGAAGAAGTTAAGGTTGAGTATAAGGAAAATAAGGAAACTGGCATTGATCAGACCGTACTCGAAGACGAAGAAAAAGTCTCCGATGGTAAATGCGACTGTGCTGACCCAGATGTTCCTGAAGGCGACGGTGCTATTGGCGGAGAAAAGGAAGCCGCTCCTGAAGAGGAAGAGCTAAAAGTTCCTGTCGAAGATCCCGATACCGAGACCAAGGCTCTTGGCGTTGTAGCCGAAGAAAAGAAGGTTGAGGTTGTTGAGGATATCGAGCCTAGCGACGACGTTCCACGACGTGAATCTAAGGTCGAAGAGCGTCGTCAACGCATTACTCAAGCCAGACGCGAAAAGGCTATCCGCCTTGCTTCCAAAATGGAAGCGACAGGCCAGATCGCATCTGACGAATTCGACGATATGGTGTCGGACCTTGTAAGTCTGCCATTGGATCGTATGGATAGTTTCGCTACTAAGGTAGCTTCTTCCACCAGTCAAGTTAAGACTGCAGGAACACTGACCGCCTCAGTCATCATTGAAGACAGGGGCATGCCAGAACCCGAGGAAGAAGTGTCGTTGACAGACAAGCTTGCTGGACAGTTCACTGTCGGCAATCTGAAGGCTGACAAATACTTCAAAGATGGCGAAGTAGAGTAAGTTATTGAGTCAAGAGAATCGCATGGAGGACATCATGCATAGTGATGCCGATAAAGTTCTTGCTAAGTCTCTTGATGCTGAACTGAAAAAGATCGCCGCCGACATTGTCGTTGGCGGCGATCTTGAATCTGGGGCTAGCGTCATACAGACTAAGGAAGATATCGTTAAGGATCTGACCCCCGACCACGAATTGCACAGGCTTTTCGTTGGGACGGAAAAGTATAACAAGCCGATCAGCGAATTGCGTAACGCAATTGCTTCAGGAGCCAAGGTGATTAACGTTGTTGCACCTGGATACAATGGCGGATCGTCTGTTAAAAATGTAACCGACCTTATCGTATCTTCAGCTATGCAGGAGTCTTCTGCATTGCCGGAAGACGCTCCAGAAGACGTAAAACGAACAGATCTCGATCGTCGAAATAGACGTCGAAAGAAAAGTCTGGTTTCGGAAGTGTCTTTTGAGCCAATGGCCAGCTCCGAAGAGGCTTCATCGCAAGCTGATTCAAAAGTTGACAGTTCGCTTCTTGGTGGAGTTAAGTTTAAGCCTAATACTGATTCAAATCTCTTGTATGCGTGGGTTAAGCGGCAAGCTCTTGGAATAGTTTCCGAGGGCATGGAAGATATAGATGGCGAAGTTGATCAGGGAAAAGTAGATTCTGCCATGATGCAGCTACGCTCCTCTCTTCCTTATGGCGACTTGATATTCGACCCAAATAATGAGCGGTCGTACTTGTATCCATGCCTTAGCTATCGTGGAAATGACATCTCGGCCATTGAGCAGAAAGCACAGCAGACTCGTGATGAAATGAAGAAAAATCCCGATTCTGTTCCAACTTCATTGCATCCCACATTGTCGAAGGCATTTGAAAAGATTAATGGATCTTTGGAGCTGTATTCCTCAGATCGTGAAGAATCATTTATGCCGTATGGACTTGCTCATCATGGTGCAGATTCAGCTCGCACACAAGTTAGAGACTATAAATTACCTGACAATGATAGTTATCCAGATCCGACCAAATTAGCCGTTTCTACTTGGATGATGGATAATGACCCATCAGTGTCAGGTAGTGATGAAATGCCTACTAAGTCATCTGAAATTGTCCAATGATTGTCATCGAATTTACCGAATGTTTTGAGGACGTGGTTCACGACCCTTTCTGACGCTGAAAAGCAGCAAGTTTCGGCCGGTTGGACTGATTATGTTGCTGGCATGATGTATGACGAAGACGACATCCCTAACCAGCTTCGAAGCAATAAGAACCGAGAACGTATTGCAGCTTATGTTGTTCGTTTACTTAATGCAGTTACCGCCACATCTAAGTCGGTAAGAAAAATTGCGTCGTATGAATCTTCTGAAAACTTCAATCGTATCGTCGATGTCGTCAAAGACGTAAAAAAGCTTGACGAGTCACGTGAAAATGAAGCCCGTTCTGTCGCTAAGGAATTCCTTGGAGCTAGAATGCGTATTGATGCCGTTTCCGAACTTAATAGTAGGCTTGAGTATTCTAGAGTGGCGGACGCTGTTGAGCCGCTTAGAATTAATGTTGTCGCTGTGTCTACTAGGCAAATGGTTAATTTACTTGGATTGTCAGATAGTGATTCCGCTTCATTGTTAAATAGTGCACTTTCCAATATTGATAATATCGCCATCAAGACTAATGACGATGAATATAATGTTGGAGTTAGTACCGCACGAAGTGGCGTTGCAGACAGTGTCCAAATTGGTTCGATACGTGATGAGCAACGATGCATTTTTAATATCAGGGGATACTCTTTACCGCGTGGATTAATTGGCCTCCCTCCTGAAGCGTATTCCATCCTCATACCTGAGAACTTGGGCGCTACTGATGTATATTCTCATGAATATTCTGAAGTTTCTAATGAAATACCAGAGATTCATCAGGAATATGGTATCACAGTTAATCGTGGACCATTACCTAGTTGGGCTCCCGACCCTTATGACTACAGGATGGGTTCTACGTTCACGACTGGATTTGCCAATAGCTGTTACAATATCATGCGAGCGTTGGATAAAAGGCGTCAACTAGAGTTTTTTTTCAATCGTCGCAAGAATATGGAAAAAGATAATGCCGCATTGTATGAGTGTGCCCTTAAGAGACTTTCGTCAGAAATACTTGAAATGCAGAGTTTCCTTAACTGGGTCGCAGAAAACCATCGAGAAGAAATTGAATGGGGCGGCCAGCGCGAAGAAGGTGGTGAAGTCGAGACTGGATCAAGGTACGACGCCAACTCCATTACTAGGTTTGTTGATCCGGAAAGCAATGCATTCTATGACGATGTCGTAGACCGTTGTCGTGCCAATGGGGTTAATGTCCCGGTATTTAACCGAATGGTCAATGCCGATGTTCTTCGTCGTATTTTGTCGGCAGACGAATTTGTTAAATTCCAAGCGATTTATCAACAGGCTGAAAATGACTGGGGTAAATCGTCTGACTATACAATGCCGTCCTATGTTATTATGCGTGGCATTGATAATGTTAGTACAAGGCCTCCACGATACAATGGAGTCACGAATGTGAATTCACAGGATGGCAAGGATGTCGTTGAGTTGAGTTCCAAGTTTGTTGAATCCATTTCCGCGTACTCTAGAAAGGTGTCCCAAAATCCAAAGGTAAAGTCAAGCCTCATCTTGATTACCGACAATCAGATTCCAAATAGCGAATTCAATCAAATGGACGTTTCGTATGTATTTGTTGACGCCTATATGGCATCTCCAGAAGAAATCGAACAGTACGTCGAAATGTTTGCCAATGATGAAATTCGTCGCTTTGCCGCGAAGGAAGCTGACGATAATAGGGTCCTGTTGTCACAGAAGTTCTCTGTCCCCAAGACGTTTGTCGAAAAGTTTGCCGATGGACTTTCGGGATTGCAGATGACAAAGGTACGTAATTATTTGCGTAATATCGTATCAAGGTTGTTTGAGAACTTTATGAAGACTAATGGCGACGTCTTGGCGGTTATATCTGGCAACGAACTCGCAATTGAGAAAGACGTTGAAGATCATCAGAATGATAACGAGTTCATCAAGACCTTGGGAATTGAGACTCGTATTCCATCTGCCGGCCCGACTGAATATGTCACTCAGGACGAAACCGAATGGAACAAGTTCGTCAAGGAAAAGTTTGGCGGCATTACTGACCAGGTCGAGGCCTCGAAAGACAAGTATTCGCTCCTTCTTAAGATGAAGGATGCTGGAATAGTTCCAGTGGTCGTAAGTGGAGTCGATAACGGAGTGTTGTCGGTGTCGTTCTTTAATGAGGCTAGCGAAGGCGTCTATTTCATGAAGTCCGACTCTGTTGAAGTAGTACCAACTGGAATTGATGACGGTACTGTGATGGAGATGACTAATGTATTTGGAGTATCTCCAGTAGATCTGTCTGAATATGCAGCTAGGAATAATCTTGGCGGATCCAGTATTAATCAGGAAGATATTCCAAGGTCTTTGGCAGCTATGAATGCTATGATTGCCGATCAGAAAGCTAGCGTCTTCCGTGCAAAGCAGAATATGACCAACTTCCTCTTCTTGTACGGTGACCCAGGATCAGGTAAATCTATCTTTGCAGAGGTTCTGTCGAAGGCATTTAACCTGAGATTCAATCAGTCATCGTTAACTTCCCTATTTACGTCTGGTAGGAATACCATGTTTAGGGGGCAGTCTGAAAACAACATTATGGAGTTTATCGCATACTGTAAGAACTCTTGCAACGTTGTGTTCTTAATGGATGAAATGCACAAGTTTTTCGAGTCATCTGGCGGTTTAAGTGCCGGAGCTGATGTAAGTAGAACGTCTGAAATGCTGCAAACCGCTTGGGAAGACGGAAAGGGATCTTACAATGAAAATAACTTTTTCATTGTTGGAACTAGCAACCGTCCACCAGAATGGTTTGCCGAGCATGGCGGATCTGCTTTAATGAATCGTATGGACACCAAGTATCGAGTAGAGGTGCCGACCCATGTGAAGACACTTAAGGAGTTCTTTACTGGCGATAGCTTGATGAATAATGTCATCAATAGCACCTTCAAGGACGATGTTGTCAAGGATCGCGTAAAAAGGCTGATAAAGGCCTTTGATCAAGGTGATGAAAATCTTCAGAAGATTTTGGTAGAAAGCTTGGTCGAATACGACCCCAAAATTTTCGAAATGGGTAAAATCTTCCCAGAAAAGGCTCGTCGCACCATGTTGGAAAAACATGGCGTTAAGACTATGCCTCTTTCTTTCGAAGAGAAGATTCAGGACTTTGTTGACGGATGGACCATGGCTCGTGAGCTTATGGTTCGTATGGACAAACCAGAAGAAGTTAAGTTTGTTGATCCGAAAACTAATGAAGAGGTTTCGGCCCAGCTATCCCCACTTGAGAAGATATGTCTTGAGTTGGAGAGGAATATGTTATGGCTCGATGAGTCCGAAACTCCTCGCGACAAAGGAACTGGAGTCAATTTTTCCAAGGGTAGTATGAGGAGTGTAAATGCATTGATGAATCAGGCATTACAGTCTCACATGAACTTTATGGAAGGCAGTTCAAGGGCACTTCCGTTGAATTATCAAAATCTTTGGTTCGCTGTAAATCTTAATATTTGGAATGATGTTCCGGACGAGGCACAGGGCGATCGTCGCGTGCAAGAGATGCAACGTAAACTTGGTTTGACTAAGCAAGTTGACGGATGGAACGAACTTAATAGGATCGCCAACGACCCAATGACTGCCCAGACTGGAGTCACTAGGGAAATGTTCCTGCTGGAAGATGATCACTATTATGTTCGGTCAGCCATCCGCAGTGGACTTATGGCCGACCCTAACATAGCTACTGAAATGGAGTCGGGAACTGTTGGAGCGTCCAATCTTGTAGACAAGGTTGGTAATGACCTCTATCTTGGCGACGCTTCATTTGATATGAAGATGAGCGAGATAGTTACGCTTCTCCGTTCTTCGGCTACTGAAGATGCTATTGAACTGGCTAACTTCCTTGATTCGTACACGTCCCAACGTAGTGTCATCGCTAACGCCAGGCAGGCCTATACTTCGAATAGTGCAGCCGCTGCATTAGAGTCATTTAAAACTTCTGTTGGCCAATTGGCAGTTATGATTAAGTGGTCGATGGCCAAGAACATTGGCCTTAAACTAAGAACCCTTTCTACCTCTATACTTGCTAATGCCAGTACCGCTAGGGGTGGAAGTAATCGTTGGATCCGTGCGGTTTATACGAACGCTTCTAATCTATTCCAGTCGGCACAACTTATGAGTAGGTATGGCGATGTAGTTGGTACAGATGAAGAGTTCGAACAGAACTTAAATGAAGATATGGTTCGGCTAAATACGGCTCGTGAGCAAGCTATGTTTTCAACATCCAATGAGCTTCGTGAATTTGATAGCATATATGAAGGGCTTACGCCTGATATGTTATCGTGGGTTAGCGACAAGGTTGCTAAATCTGGAATAGCTCCTGATTTCTCGACGGCGTCAGAGATGACTCCTGAAGAAATCAACCTAATGCTTTCTGGCGGCTTGCCGGCTACGCAGGAGGTTGATGAAGAAAAGATACCTCCCGCCGTTGAAGAAGAAGTTGTTGAAGAAGATGAAGATTTCGATTTGAATGACATGGATCAGCCAGTGACTCCAGACTTGCCAACTTCTGATGATCTTGGATTGGATGATGAGTCAGTAGATAGCGTATCTACCGCTCCTATTGAAGAAGATGAAGAAGATGAAGAAGAAAGAGATCGTATTAATAGAAATTCTTCTTTCTCAAATTCAATTTCAGGAAGCCGCATAGAGTTGGTGCCAGAAACTCCTAGTGTAATTGATACACATCAGCAGAACTCTACCGACTATCTATATGAGTATCTTCGTCAAGTGGGCGTCGTCGAAAAGGCTGAAGAGCAAGACGTCAATAATGATATCGTTAATGTCGTTGAGGCTAATAATGAAGGTGAGAGAAGAAATTCTCCGATCGACATTAATGCTACTACCGATCTTGATGCTGTAATGAGGCTGGGTGGTTTTTTGGATGCGGCCAATACCGTTCGTGGTATTCCAAAGGCTCTGCAGAATGGACCATTCATGGACATTTTTGTGGGACCAATGTCATCGGATGAGTCATAAATAACTGTCATTTCGCCTCGCAGTATCAATTATTTTACTTTCTTGGGCAGGGATTTTAGATCCTTACTAGGTATATGGATTACGAAAATGTTCGTTCAGATGTTTTATATCATTGTTGCATAATATTCGAACTAAGTCATGAATAAGGCCGCATGAAGCGGCAAACAGACATGGAGTTTTAAAAAATGGCACTTGTGGAAAAATTTCACGTTGTTGCATCGGATCACTCCATTGGTTCCACCGACATTAAGGAAGGCCAAATGGTCAAGCTGAACGCTACTGGCGAAGCAGTTCCTTATGATGGTTCCGGTGTAGTTCTTGGAGTCGCTGGCGACACCAAGTCGGATTCCGCATCATCGATGCCCGGTATTTATCCTGGTTGGCAGAACCGTGCTTCTGACGCCTATGATGAAACCACGGCATCCAGCATGTTGACTGTCTACCATTCAGGCGGTGAATTTGCAACTGATCAGTTCGAGACAGACGTAGAGTCTGCTAATGTAGGTGTTAAACTGTATGCTTCCAGTAATGGTAAGTTGCAGGCCGCATCTTCTGGCGACGCTGTTGCTGTCCTGACCCGCGCTGCTGGTCTTTACCCGTCCGGAGTACCTGGCACCGATATTAACGGTGACATAGCCCTTCGTGGCGAAAACACGAACCAGTACATTGAGTTCAAGCTGCTCGTTTGAGCTGGAGGAGAGAGAAAATGGCTATGGATAAACGTTCCGTAAATCAGAATCGCGAGATGCTGATCGCCCAGTCCCTCGAATCCCCCGAGGGGCGTGTTGCCCTGGCTCAAGCTATGGTAGAACCTATTCGTCGTGCTCTTGAGTATCAAGCAGTCGGCAGAAAGCTTCTCATGGTTGACGAGCTTCCACAAGGAGCATACGCTCGCTACGAAAAGGATGTCCGTGCAGTTGCATACGTCCTCGCCCGTCGCGGTGCTGTTCCTGATATGATCGTTGAAGGCGAAGAAATTCTCGTCCCGACTTTCGAAATCGCTACCCATCCTACTGTCCGTCTCAGTGAAGTTAAGGCTCGCCGTTTCTTCATCGTTGACCGTGCACAGATCAAGGCTAAGGAAGCGATCCAGAAGGTTGAAGACAGCGAAATCTTCAATGTCATCAGCTCTGCAATTGATGCAGATCATACTGTCAACTCAACTGGTGGTGCTCTTACGATCACTGCTCTTAATCAGGCATTCTCGACTGTCGAGCAACATGACCTGACCGTTGGTAAAGTGGTATGCCATGCATTCCGTTACGCCGACATCAGGAACTGGGGCAAGACTGTATACGATGAAGCAACGACTAAGCAAGTTCTGACCACTGGTCTTTTCGGCCATATCTGGACTGCTGACATCCACGTTTCATCGCGTATGCCTACCAATACAGTATTCGTACTGGCTCCGGCAGAGTACCTCGGTGCTTTCCCAATCCGCCAGGACATTACTGTCCTTCCTGCAGATGACCCCAAGAAGCTTAGGCTTGGCTGGGTAATCTACGAAGAAGTTGGTATTGTTATGATCAACAACTATGCTGCTGCTAAGGTTACGGTTTCGTCCGGTTCCTAAGCTAGGTTCAGTATAGACTGATGTTTTCGGTGTCTCTTAATTGAGGCACCGATTTTTTTTGTCCTACAATTTATACGATGTTAAATTTTTCATCGACAAAGTTGATTTCTGTTGCTCTCATGCTATATTGACATAACTGAACAAGGGAGTACATTAATGGCTAAGAAAATAGTAATCCATCAATCCAGCCCTCGCACGCATGGGAAATTGGTATTCATTGGCTCATTCTCGCAGAAGAAGAATTCACAGGAAGCCTTGGAAAAAGTGGCGGGAGATTTGTCTGGGTACTTTTTGCTTGATGACGTTTCTACAAAGTCCGCCGAGTACAACTACAGTCGCTACTGCAACTTACTTACGAAGGCAGGCCGTGCGACCATTTTGGACGCTGATAAGAAATTGGCGTTCGTTGCTTTCGAATCCATAGAAAACGAAATTCGTCCATTCGACTTTGATGACGCTGGCAATCTTCAATATAATCCGGTTCAAAAATAAGGCTCGACAATGAATTCTTCGATGCTAGAAGTAGGAAGTCAATTGTGGGAAAAGTGCATTGATGGTGAAATGTACACTGCTGGCAGAGTTGTGTCGATTATTGACGACCCCAGTAGATCTGATCGGATATTCCTTATGCTCCGAAACGAAAAAGACGAGTACACCATATATGTCACTCAAAAGAATTGCGAATGTCATCCGCATGTCGTCCGCTTTATACCTGGAGAGGCATTGCAGGATTTAATGTCTGGAGTTTTTGATTCAGAATCTGTTCCAGATGACGAAGCTCCTCCAGCAAGTAAGGTGAAGAAGGTTTCTAAGAAGTCGGCGGCGAAGTCAAATCCAGTGTCTAAAAATGAAAAGTGCTTTGAAATTGAGTTGGACCAGGATCTAGGCGATAATCCACCACCACAGGAAGAAGTTATTCAAGATCAGGAAGAGGTTATTCAAGATCAGGAAGACGATTCTGAACTTCCGCTTCCAGAAATGGATTCTTATATGGATATGATTAAGTATGACTAATATGATTAGATATTGGAAGGCCATATTGTCTGACGGCACTACGGCTAGCGAAGGTAGTCACAAGTGGTCCGATGTAGAGTCCGATGTTGTCGCACTTAGCCTTCATATCGACGGCAGGGAATATTCTCTTCCTAAATTGGATGGTAAATACTTTCAGGCAAAGACTGTTTCCATTGGAATGATGGGTGGTGAGATCAAAATTGAGAGTCGTTATGTAGGGGTTATGACGAAAGATTTTGAATATTGTCTTAGGGTTGACGAGAATGATCTCCGTTGCAACCTAGAGATCAAGAAGGTATGAAGTATCAGGACTTGTTGAGATATAGAGACGCTGGTGACCTTAAGGCGATGATTGATGCACTATATGTGTATTGGCATTCTAAGCCAAAGGTAAACCGTAGGCGTGATGAAATAGGCGAGATGATGGAAGATGTTCTGTCATATAGACGGCGCCTTGATAAAATTCCCGCCGAGTACGTATCCATATTGTGGCGCTGCGTCAAGTTTTTGGTGGAAGAAGTGGCTGACATGGATTCTGTCGAAATTATTGATGAAGTCAATAAGGTTTCTAATCTAGACGCTATAACTGATGGATTTTACTGGGTATTTCCAGATAACTCTGGAAAACAATTTTACCAGTGCGAGTCTTTTCTTGATTTCATGCTCGAAAATCAGCAGTTATTCATTGACGGCTTATCGATCGATCCGTGGAAGATGATGCATACGCGCCATAGTTCTCAGGATGACCTGATTGGCTTAGCTCTTTCTTCAGGAGCTATATTGACTGAAATATTCCATATGAATGGCAGAAAACGAGCAAGATTCCAATGTTGCCAGTGTTCTGTTCCATGGCTGAAAAAGAAAATATTCAAGATGCCCCTAGTTCGTAGTATAATAAGGGTATACGATTCTGCCAAGCCGTACAAGGGTTTTGGAGACGGAATCATGTTTGTATTATCTAAGTAGCTGGAAAAACATGGAATTGAATGACGACTATGGAAGACGCATCCGGTCTTCTTATGAAATTGCTCAGGAAAGATTCAAGTATACACCACCCGTGGAAGAATCTGTAAATCCTGCGACAGCAATGCCTGATCCAGACGCGACGTATGATGAGAGTATTTTCGTCAAGGAGGATCACATCACTATTCGCGACAATACATTTCTTCGTAGTCCCGTAAAGGCACCTAACGTCCTTCCATCAACTCAGGATCATGAGCCTGATGAAGATACTTTCCAGCTGGACAATCTGACGGCTCTGACGTCCGTTAATCATCAGGAGAGTGAAATGCCCAACTTACCCGAAGTTTTGCCAGAAGAGTACGAAGTCGCTACCCAGTGGGGTGGCCCCATGTTCGACTATGGTGGATTTGCCCGCATGAATCGTTCGTACATTATTGGACTAAAAAGGCGTGGAGCTCTGATTCGTACGAGATGCATGGATACCATTACTGATGTTAATCGCAAGACGGAAGACTTCCTTCGTCAGCTAGAGCAGACTAAGATACCTGGCAAGTATCCTCGGGTATATGGGATGACTATACCAGACTTGATAGCTCATTCAGGACCTAAAATTCTGTACACCATGATGGAAACGTCGAATAAGATTCATCCAGAGTTGGCTGAGCGATACAATATGGCCGACGAGATCTGGGTTCCATGCACATGGAATAAGGAAGTGTACGAGAACAGTGGCGTTAGTCGACCTATAAACGTTATGCCGTTGGGAGTCGATACGAATCAGTTTAAGCCCGGGGATGGTAGGATTGACTTGAAAGCTAAAGAATTTCGCTTCCTTGCAGTTTCTGGATGGAGTTATCGGAAGGGATTTGATGTTTTGATCCAGTCCTTCCTTGAGGAATTTTCATCTAAGGACAACGTCAGCCTTGTTATCGCCTCAAAGTATGTTGGACAGATCGAGAAGAAAAATCGCATAATCAGCGACTTTAGTTACATCAAAAGTCTTGTTAGCAAGCCAGAATCGGAACTACCACATGTCTGCTTGTATTCGGCAAAGACGAAAGATAGTGATATGCCGCATCTATATAACAGTGCCCATTGCTTTGTACTGCCCAGTCGTGGTGAGGGATGGGGATTGCCATATATTGAAGCTGGAGCTTGCGGTCTTCCAGTCATTGCGTCCGATCATGGTGGCCAACGTGACTTCCTTGATGAAGAGGTGGCGTATATGGTTCCTCCCGATGGCTACTTCGTCAGTAATCGTGAGGATCCTCAGTTCAGGAACTTAGCTTGGATATCTCATTTCTATGAAGGTCAAGAGTTCCCGCATTTTGGAAGGCCTGCCATGGACTTGATTAAGGGTCACATGAGACATGTGTTTGAGAATTATTCGGAAGCTAAGGAAAAGGGGTCGAAGTTGAGACAGAGATTAGTGGATAAGTTCCAGTGGTCGCATGCCATTGACCGCGTCTACTCAAGATTGAAAGAAATATGTAGCGAATTGGGGTGAAATGGATGGAAGTAAGAAGCAATTTACAGGCTTGGCTATATGTTAATGACATATCGACTAAGATACCGCCAAAAGGCAAGGGAATGGCCTATATAGCTGATGATGTGGCGTCTAGTTCTGCCGAGCTTAAAGCACTTGTTAAGAATGGGTCGATTTCCATAACTGTTAATAGTTCTGGCATTCGTCCGGTTATGTATGAAGATCGTAAATTCTATGCTGTACCTTCAACTAATGTGTGGGGAACCCCATCCAAGGTTCCTGAGTATGGGGAATATGATGAGGCAGATGAATCAGAGGCCGCGTCCAAGAAGGTATTTAAGGAAGTTCGTCCTCGTAAATTTAGAATTAGACGTGGCAATGTAGCCAATGTAAATATCACTTGCATCAATGCTAATTTATCAAAGTTCAATGACAGTATCGTAGTCGATTCTACTCAATATTATTTCGAAGAAGTGCAAAAGGCCATATCTTCGGGAATCATAATTCTTGATGAAGTGATAGAAGAAACGTCAACCGATGATGGCGTTGAGCAAGTCGCAACTAAGGTTCGTGATCATTCGGAGATTGATAAGCTTCTTGCTCCTGGAAAACCATGCGTCTTTTGGGAAGGACCCATCTTTGACGGTGGCGGTTACGCCAATATGAATCGTCAGTACGTTTTCAATTTGGACGATCTTGGAATACATATTAAACCAACTCTTATTTCTACCTTAATGGATGTGGAGGATGACATTCGTGAACGGATCGTCAGTCTATCCCATAACATCATGCCGTTACAAAGCCCCAAGGTATTCGCTACTAACGTACCCAACACTCACACAGGAAGATCGATTGCCTATACCATGATGGAGACAGAGAATGTTATTCATCCATCGTTGGTGCAAAAGCTTCTGGTGGCTGATGAGATCTGGGTACCATGTGAATGGAATCGCAGGATATTTGAAAACTCTGGAGTCAAGAGAGACATGAAGGTGATGCCGCTTGGTGTTGATCATCTTGAGTACAAGCCGTCCGAACCAACAGTGTCATTTGAAGGAGGAACGAATGAATTCGTTTTCCTAAGTGTATTCAATTGGAATTGGCGTAAAGGCTTTGACGTCATGCTAAAAGCCTATGCTCGTGCATTTTCTTCATCTGACAATGTGTCTCTTGTTCTGGTATCTAGATTTATCGGGCAGAAATCTATGTCGGCTAGAATCTTTGATGATATCAAGAAAATCATATCATCAGAAAGATGTGACAATCTTCCGCACTTATCTCTTGTCGATGATGTGATTCCGACATTCTTGATGCCGAGGATATACAATAGTGCCGACAGCTTTGTTTTATTTAGTCGCGGAGAAGGCTATGGACTCCCATATGCGGAAGCCGGAGCAAGTGGAATCCCTATACTTGGTGCCAATCATGGCGGACAGAAGATGTTCCTTGATGATGACGTATCAATGCTGGTAACTCCAGATAAGATATCGCATGTGGACGCGTCGATCGAGTGGATTAGTCCGTTTTATCATGGGATGGAATTTGCCGACTATTCCAACAAAGCCATTGATGAGGCTGCAGAAAAGATGAGGTGGATGTATGATAATCGTGACAAGCTGCATCCATATGCCGCTGCGTGTCGACAGAAAATAGTCAATAGCTTTACTTGGCAGCTGGCCGCGAAGAGAGTTGCCGATAGGATAACCGATATTCAACCGTAGGTATTTGATATGTCTTTAACCCGTATGGAATTCATGGTCCCAGAACATATTTTTGACGCCATTTGCAAGGGAATGGTAATTTCCTGTGAAGTTGTTTCAAAGAAGAAGTCTGAAGATGGGTTTATAATCGAATCTGATGGAATCATTTTCAGTAATGACGGGATTACTGAGGATGCGACTCTTACGGATGTTGAGACCGTCACTGTAGCTTCTCCAGTTAAGGAAGAGCGTGCCATTGAAGAAGTTGGTGTCGTTTCTGCCGAGCCTGAAGATGGACTTATTGACTTATCTGGAGCCGCACCCGAATCTGAGCTTCAGAGTCCTAAGTCGGAATCTGATCAAGCAAAGCCGAAACTATCGTTCGGAAAGCGTGGACCACAGTTTGCAGGTATGGAAGATCCTGATAGTCAAATTCCAGATGAGCCAGAAGAAAATGTGAATTTAGAACGTAGGATTATTTCTTCCACAAAGGAATTGGTTGAGTTTCTTAATGGAATTGATCCAAGCGATCCTAAATATGCTGAGCCAGAAGAGCCAGTTGACCGAGATACAGCCGTCCAGATGGACGCTCAGTTGAGCGGCGGCATTGGAGCTGACATTTATATCAAGAACGTCTCTTCAGGCCAGCTCGTATTGAGTGACATTGATGTCAGAATCAGGTATGGAGACGTGCACAACATGTCTCGCGTTTCACCAATTAAGTTGAAAAATTCCTCTGACTTGTTTGAAGCGATCAACTGCAAGTTAATCGAGTTTGTCAATCCAGAAGAGGCAAAGAAGATCAATCTGTCAAATTCCAAGAGATTAGCCAAGAAAGAGGCTGAGATAAATGGTATAGAAGTATACGATAGTGCCGATGATGTTCTGGATGAAATTGAAGATTCATATGATGACCATGACGAAAGGTTTGCCGAGCATGATTTCCGTAGGGGGATTACATCAAAGTCAACATCTAGGCGCCGGCGTCAAAGCCGAAACTATTATGACGAACATGACGATTATATCGATGACCTTGTTGACGCCTCTGTAAATCAGGTCCCTGGACGATTACAAAATGTAACTCCATATGACATCCTCAAAGACATGAGCAACTCTGCCGCTGGCGAATCATTAGGAGAATATGGCTTCGCTGAACAGTCTAGACCGACGGCGGGGCGGACTAATTCGTCAGGACGTCGGGCGATATCAAGAAGGGACTAAACCTTCGTCCTAGGAAATATCTACTGTATCTAGAAATGTATGCATTCATTTTATATGGGAGTTATCTCAAATGCCACTAAAAAAGTATCAAGACGAGGTTGGCAATATCCCCAACAGGATAGACTTACAGTCTCGTGAGTCGGGGCAGAAGACCGAGACTGATTTTAAGGACATCACGTCCGAAGCTCTCGACTTCAGTCTGTACCAATCTGAGAACGAATGGGAAGTATCTGAAGTTGCCCTTGCCTTTGGAAACGCTACCGCTAGAAACTTTACTATTTCAAAGGTTTCCGGAGCCAACATTGTTGACGGACTGAATGATCGCTTTTGGTTCTTTGTCGAAGGCGTAGGAACAAAACGAGTCGACATTACACCAGGCTTCTATTCAGATTCCGAGTTTACGGCTGAGATTAAAGCACGACTTGAGGCTGTATTTGTCGATATCTCGCTTACGGTCACGGCCTCTTACACAGCTAAGAAATTGACTATTGTCAACTCCGGTTCCGAAAACATGAAGTTCTATTTCACAAATACCAGAACTGGCGTTCGTCGAAATAGTACGGCTGCAGCCAATATGGGCTTTACCGCCGACAGTGCTGAAGGAACTACGGTTACCGCCGATTCTGCTATCGACATTGGTGTAACTTACAGCCTTATAGCTGAAACTAGCGACACGAGCTTAAGTTATGTCGTCACTGACAAGTTTGTCATGGATAGTGACAGTAAGCTTAGTGTAACTACCAATACTGCGTCAACTACAGTGACGCTAAAGGTCTCATATCTGATTAAGTAATCGGGGGTATAGGAATGGCATATCAGGATAGGACAAATGCCGTACAGGGAGAGTACGTTAGGCTATATAGGACATTTGTCCTTAATGGCAATCTATTTCGGATTCCTGAAAATTCATTACCTAATGTCGACATCGTCGACGAGACTGGGGCTGTACTAGATACTCTTCCGGCACAAGAAGATCGCATTGGGTTGTATTATGTCCAATGGCTAGTACCGGTTGATTTGGAACCTGGTAAGTATTATGACAGATGGAACTACCAATACGATGAGAATGGTGAAGTATTTGAGGAGACGACCTATTTTGAAGTCGGTTTAGCTGATACGTTCATGAGCTTTAGCGGATCCAACATCTCGGTAGAGATTACCGAAAAGGTAGCTCAGCTATTACGGGCGTTGATAAATGACTTCATTTATGAGGCACAGCATATTCCATTGTACTGGGAGCAAGGGATTCGTACTGCCGACTCAACAAGGTACGACTTCGCTTTTAAAAATTGGCTTGAGGATCCCAAGCCTTTAGTTCGTAAGAATGGCCGACTGATGAAGGACGGTTGGGTCGTTGACTACGATAAGGGACAGTTGTTTTTTCAGAATGCTCCTGATGAAACCGATGATATCTCGGTATCTTACAACTTTGCCTATTTTAGCGTAGATGAGTTGAGTAGTTTCTTGAATGCAGGATTGATGGCAATGAATGCACTTCCGCCGTCTACGTGGAATTACACTAACCTACAATGGATTCCTAGGCATTGGGATTATGGAGTTCTTTTGATGGCGGCCATCCATGCGTTGCGACGCCTTGTTATGGGATTAAACTTCCAAGAACGTTCCATTATATTTGGCGAAGATCCAGATCGTGCAAGAGCCGTTCAGCAACAGTTTCAGCAGCTCTATCAGGACTATTCAGCATTGTGGACTGATATTTCAGACGGTATCAAGAAGGCACTTCCTGCCACTGCTATGGTTGTAGTGCCAGAATATACCCTACCTGGCGGAAGAAGTCGTTGGTTCAGGTATCTATATACGACTCAGGGCGGATCGTAAGTCTAATTTTGGAGTATTATTAATGAGCTGGTACGACAAGCATCTTAGTAAGAAAGCCCAGTACGGGAACTATGAGCATAATTGGTCCGAATTTGAATCGTATGCCGAAAGTCTTCAGATTGGTACTGACAAGTACAGGGTTTATGCCGATCCTGAAAAACTGAATTTCTTGCTTGAAAAGATTCTTATTAGTTCAGCCAAGGTGGTGTTTTGGAAGGCAAAAGAAGATCCATCACTTGAACAGAAGATAAACGTCACATCCCATCGCGTCGATCAAATGTGCGACTCTGTCATCCCTGACATCGTAAATGGATTTAAGGCGTGGTTATACCGTCATGACGATGTTGATGGATGGTGGTCTGAGTTTGCCTCTATGGCCCTTGTAGAGGGACATGCCGCAGGTAGGTTCGACATCAGGGACGAGATAGTTTCAGAATTCAAGAACAATCTTGAAGATTATATTGATCAATATGAGATTTATGAAGACGTTTTGCAGGGTGGGTACAATACTGAAATTCTTAGATATGCATTTGAGCGGCAAGCATCTGAGACTGTAGATTTCCTTATTCAACATCATAAGTTAGAAGTTGTCGAGTTTATATCCGATAATGATATCGCAGCTGATGACTTCGTAAATTATGTCGAAGATTTTCTTCATGACGAGTATGATATTATTGAAGACGTAGCAACTCATTTTAGAAATGAATTTACTTCTGACATTTCTGACTGGCTTATTAATGATGGAGGTTTGACAGAGGATCTTAACTTTGAAGACCTAAAAGAAAAAATTGGATATGATGGAAGTTCAGTTTGGATTAGACTTGTTGAAAAGGTTGCCAAGCAATACGGTATGGCTGATTGGAAGGCTAATTTTCCAGGCATTGAAGAGGTGGAGGCCGACGTTCGCAAAGCTATTGCTCGAATGGAGAGTGCCGACACCATGCAAAAGAAAGTTATTGCAATAAGCTTGGCATTGAATGTCCAACATTATCATGGAAATATGATGGACGACCATATGGACATTTTCGTCGATGATCTGACTACGCTTTCTCAAGAAGATCTTAACAGATTATCTAATCTTGAAGTAAAGGCATCTAGCAATGGTATGATCAAGACCGCAGCAGTATCTCGTTATCGAGAGCTTCGTGAATATAGAAAACGTGACGGCGGTCGTCATTATTTGTTTGAAATAAATGGCAAGGGTGACTGGGTAGGATTTGTTGTCAATCGTATACCGTATTACGGAGACGTGTATGACGATCCAAATAGGTTTTATGGAACCGTCACCGACGAGACTGGGGAAAAGGGCAAGAAGGTGGGTAATTATGACGTCAGTTGGAAAAAGGTGAAGGAAGTGATTGACCCATCAAGAGATCAATCGTCTGTTGAGCATGCTGTAGTTGAAGAGCAGATTCCACAAGCCGTCAAAGATCTGCAACTTGATCTTCCAATGAATATTCCTCCGCAGCCAAAGACGGAAGGTCATTGGAGCTCCACTGAAAGCGAGATTAAGACTGCGGATAGCGTTTGGACGCAGGATCAGGTATACTGCGAAAGTCCAGACGGAGGACCATGTTACGACGTTGGTAAATTGATCGACATATGCTCCAATAACCATGTTTATCGAGTGAAGGCTGAAGAACTGGAAAACTATTTATTCGAGAATGCGTGGGGAGAAGATTTGTCACCCATGAAAGTTTTGACAAATCCCAATGCTAATCGCGAAAATATGAACCATATGAAGCGGATTAGGACGGCCAAGATGGAGTATCCACTGCTCGTTCGTGCGTCTAACGGCCTACTTATTGACGGCTATCATCGATTAGCAAGGGCCTTCCTCGCAAATGAGACATATGTCTCGGTCATATTCATACAATTGGAACAGATGGAGAAGGCGAAGGTTATTGATAATGAAAAAGATTAGTGAAAACGATTGGTTACGCATGGGTAAGGCGGCTGGATGGAAATTGGCAAACGATGCTGGACTTGAGTTTATTGGATACATGTGGTATGACGTAGGGTCTGATGAATGGATGGTTACTAGCGACAATAACGACAGTGACATTGCCAACGATAAAGAATACTTAGTCAACTCCGACTCTGACGTCATGGCTTTGAATGAGAATAGCATCTATACCGTTAAGTGTCAGGTAAATAACGATGGCTCGTGCGATATGATGGAAGTTATGGCAGGATCAGATTTTCATATAAAGACTGCCAAGGCAGCACATCGCCCCCCTAAAGTCTGGTTCGATAAGAAGAAAAGAGTCCCAATGATTAATAGGTCGGAGGCTTAGAATCTTCACCAGTTATTGACTCTTCTTCACTATGACGCCAGATCAATTCCCTGCCAGAAGTAGTGGTAAACCATCCTTCGATAATGACTTTACCCATATGGATCATGTCATGCACATTAGGCGAAACCCACACTCGGTTCCATTCTCCTTCGGCATCCTTAACATCTCTTCCATTGATGTGATGTTCAACTAATGGCCCTTGGTAATTACTAATGGGGCATACCGCATGACCTGAACGCATAGATTTTCTGATTGCTTGTTTCGCCATATAGGTAGGTATTTAGAGTTTTGAGTTGGTAATGTTATTCTACAACAAAGGAAGTAAGAATGAATTGGTTCGAAAGACATTCACAGGAATCTTCATTACCAGGGAATACTGGGGCAGAAGCACCGTCCGATGGAGGCACTCCTGGACAACGTGTTGTGTTTCAGGGAAATGATGTAAATCAGATGATACTGGAAGGTGTTATTAAGATAATGGATGATATTCCTGAAGATGTACATAAGTTCCTTGAGCGTGCTGGCAACAGCGATCTTGGTAAATTCCTGTTACGTCTTTCTTCGAACAATCAATATGGCGATTTCAAGCGTGTTGTAGAATCATATGTGAATGATGGATTTGCCAATATGGTAGCATCCGGGTCACATGATGGTTATTCGGCACTACAAGATTGGTACAGTCAACTTAATACATATTTAGCTGGTGACACGCCGTTCGCAGGGGTTGAACGGGATATCTCGATGATTGCCGGCATTAGGTAAAGGAGGTTCAGAAATGGACAAGAATGGAAAGAGTGAAATGAGCTTTGGAGTGATTGCACTCAACAGCATCAAAAATAAAAGCACTTCTAAGGATGGGTCGTTGGGCGACCTCCTAAAGTGTGTCGATTCTCTTGCCTCGTCAACTGGTTCGCTTCGCGATTATGCCGGTAGTTCAATGGGGGGCAACAGCAGGGAAAAATTGTCTATGTATCTGCAAGGCCTGTTGAAGATACAGGATGGACTTCTTGAGATTGCACAGGAAAAGATTCGTGAGACTGGAACTATTCCTTCTCAACAAATAGACGTCGAGAAACTTTCTCCATCATCTGAAGAATAGGTGCGAAATGATCATTCGCCAAGCACAAGATCAGCAGGTTCGCGATACAAATGCAATACGTGAATACGGAGCATCAATCTCGAATCATGTAAAAGACGTGTTCGACCTCTTGCAGGTCGAACGTGATCATTTGAACGCCATTACTAATAGCGGAAAGGACCTTAGTGCCAAGTTGCGTGGAGCTCATCAGTACGATTATCAACAGATGGTAAGGCTTCTGGAGTTTATGTCGTCAATTGCGAAAATGATGGCTAGTGGAGATAAAGACGCTTGGGATCGTGCTGAAACCGATGGCATCACTAGAGACAAATTTGGTAATGCTCCGACTAAGGTTTGGAAAGACGAGGACGGTGACGGACAACCTGACGAAGCTACTCCTGATGCAAATAAGGTTGAAGAGGATGGCGACTTGACCCAGCCTCTTCTTAACGCGGTGAAGAAGCAGATATCCGGCATCCATAAAATAGCCCCATCGGTAGATCAGTATATCAGGGGTGTTGCTGGAGTTCTTGCATCTGCAAAAGATGATATGTCAGTAATGTCGAATCAGAACATATTGTCGTCTGATGTGATGTTAGTTAGTGTTGCGTTGGCGTGCATGGTGCAGGCCCTTGAAAATGTGGGACCAATTAAGAAGATGGCCCCCATGTCCGTAAAGCGTGAAGCTACCAAGATTGCTGAAGCTTTAATCCCTAAACTTTCCGCCATGGACGATCGTTCTAGATTCCAATACTGGAGCAATAACATTTTCCGTGCCATTCGCCTTCGGGTCAAGGCACTAAAAACTCTCAGTCGATTTGCGGCCTACGTCTCTGGCATCAAGATAGCTCGTACTGGAAATAAGTATGAGAAGATGTTGACTGATGTTTATTCTGATGCACTTCGCGAGGCTGAAGAGCATGAGCGTATAGAAAAGGCATTTTCCGTTCATGTAGCAAAGATGATTGAGTCTATCCAAGATAGTTACAATCGCATCATTACAACGATAGACACCTATCGTGATGACCCTGACATGACGGACTATCTTAATGATGTAATAAGTGGCCTTAAATGGATGGGTCAGATTGCTTCAGTAATGGTTCGCCGTGGAGAAGAGTCGCAAAAGGCGTGGAATGACGTAGTCGACAATGGATTGCGTAAGATGTCTAATCAGGACATGGAAAATTTAGCCAAGTCTCTTGGCGTTGATGCCGATGAGGCAGATTATCGAGACGCTATAAATGAAGTTACTAATGACTCTTTAGAAGAAGACTTGGTTGATGAAGAACTTATTAATCAAATGGAAGAGTCTGGTATAGAGATTGAGGAAGATCAAGAAGACGTTCCAGTTGATGACACTCAGAAAGATGAGGAATTGGACGATGCCGCTATGCGGACTCAATTGGAAGAGTCCTTTGATTCGATTATGGATGTGGTGGCCGCTCGTGACTACATTGGATTTGCAGATATGGTTACGAATTCTGATTTAGATTTAGATTTCGCCACAACTTTTCTGGCAGCATATTTCGCCAAGAATGGGACTATAGACGCTTTCGTGTCCGATGACTTGGAAAGATTTAACTTGGCCGACTTCCAATTAGCCATGGACGTTGTTTTCAGGAATATGGACGCCAATCGTGAGACTTTGTATGACCGCATGCGTCAGGAGTATGATTATCCTGCAGAAATGGTTGGCACCAGACAGTTGGCAGAAAAGGCATCACAAGTGTTATCTAAGTACCTCGAAGCCTATTATGCTTCTTCTACCGATATGGAGAAGGTAGATCTGGAAGAACGTCAGGACTCTGACTTTAATGCTATTGTAAAGGCATTATCGGATCATGACTTGCGTGCCATTACTTTGGATTCTCAAGAGGTTGACCCAAATCCATATTCTCTTTTTGTGATAGACAGGATGCTACAGTCAAGAAGAATTTCGGCTGCTTTACGAAATGTCAATCATGCTGACACTAACTGGTACCGCGTATTTGCGGAACTTTCGGCTATGATGTCGAGATTGGCAGGTGCTCTTGGGTCTGACAATATGGTTTTGGAAACAAGAAGATTTATGTCCGATCCCAAGCGAATGGCCAATGCATCTCAAGCAGCTCAAAATATGATTCCATTTGTGGAGAAGATTGAAGAAGTTCAGAGTAATAGTCAGACTCCTGAAGATCCACAGGGAGAAAATAAAGATCAATTACCGGGTAGGAAAGATCAGGCTAAATTACCAGGTAGGAAAGATCAGGCTAAATTACCAGGTAGGAAAGATCAGGCTAAATTACCAGGTAGGAAAGATCAGGCTAAATTACCAGGTAGGAAAGATCCAGCTCAACTCACTGGCGGAGATCCAACTGCAGAGCTATCCAATGAAGTTCAAGGAGCTTGGTCTACGGCATTTGATTCATTATCTAGATTGGCTTCTGATTTCGTCCAGTTTAACTTCGGATCTTCAGATCAAGTTGACGCCAATAGCATATTAACATATGTAACGTCTCTCTTTGACGAACTGAAGAAAGGTATTGACCCAAATGTTTTGGAAGGCCTTGACGTAACTCAGATTAATACTTCCGCCAATAGTCTACAGGCTGTTCCATTATCTGGTCCGCTTAGTGCCTTGCGTAAGATTCTCAATCGTCGTATTCATGTTAAGAGCCCAACCCGTGCCGACTTGGTTAATCCAGATCCATCTGCCGATGCCCAAGCCGTTTGGAATGAAATTGCTAATAATAATGGTGTATAATCATGGTTATATCTTTGAAATGCGGAAGCTGCGGATTCATTAATATGCAGGAAGGCGATGATGTCATGTTTGAAATTGACTTCCTTGAGAAGCGTATTCTTTACATATGTCCGCAGTGCAAGCATAACAATCAATTGTTGCTGCAGGCGAAGGACAAGTCTAAGAACGAATCTAGTGGTCTTCCGCCAATGTCAGTTTTTAGGGGATAATGCCAGTCTACATTAATGGAATGACGAGAAACTCAAAGGCCGATATTGGATTGACTTATGAGCACATTCTCGAATTATTGAAAGATTCTCCTAATAGCCTAGGTGACATTTCTAGATTTTCAGATTTGGAATTATCATATATTAGGCAGGCAATGGGACAGCTTGCCGCAAGCCATGTCCGACAACTAGCTCGGTCAAGACCTCTCCATGGACTTGATATGTCAAAAGTTTTCGACACTCATGAATGCAGGAGATGATTATGTTGAGATGGTTAGTTAGAAGGGTTGTAAAATACATATTGGAAGAATTATCTTCGTCCAAAGACTTTCGTCAGATCGTAGAAATGGCGATGAGTAAGATAGTTATTTCGTCAGGCGAAAAGACAAAAACGCCGATGATAAAGAATGGAGTAGCCCCCATTGCCGACGATAATGAGACTATGGCACAGTTAGCTAATGTAATGCTAGCTCGATCAAAAGGCATAGAAATGACTGGAGTTGGGGCCACAGAAGAGGTTAAATCGGACGGTAAGACGAAACAGAATATGGTAAATCTAATTGGATCCATAGGAGACTGAGATGGCAAAATCAGAAAAGACCCTACCTGGCGTCGGACTTGACGTCGGTACAGCTAATATCGTCGTCAGCAGAATGACGAGCACTGGTAACTTCATCAATACAACATGCAGAAATATGCTTTTCGAGCTTCCCATCAGTGACGAATCGTCTGACCTGTTGGAGCGCGGCAATTACCTGTATGCCAAATGCAATAACAAATTTTTTGTTATAGGCAAGGACGCCATGTCATTGGTGAACGCCCTTGGAAGTGGCGAAGTCATGAGGCCCATGAAGGACGGATTATTGAATCCTGAGCTTAAGGAGTCGCAGGAATTGCTGTTTCATATTATTGGTGCCCTTGTCGGTGAACCGCTGGAAGAGGATGAACCCATAAGGTTCTCCGTTCCTGCCAACCCAGTTGACGCACCTGACAAGAATAATGTATTTCATCAGATGATGATTCAGAATTTCTTGTCAAGCCTAGGATACGACGCCAGTGACTTGAATGAGGGACTCGGTGTGGTATATGACAGCAATCCTGTTATGAAGGTTGATGAAGAAATTATCCCCTTGACGGGATTTGGGATATCTATGGGCGGCGGAATGTTTAATGTAGCCGGTGCCTACAAGGGGTTGAGCGTATGTGAATTCTCCGTCACTAAATCGGGAGATTATATTGATGAGCAGGCTGCCAGTGTTACTGGTTTGCCTGTATCAAAGATAACCAAGATCAAGGAAACCGAGCTTGACCTTACGAATGTCGATTTTTCTAATCGTGCAATTGCAGCATTGTCCATCTATTATGATGAGACTATCAAACGTGCGGTGAAGAATATTAAGTCAGAACTGGCCAAGTCCGATAGGGACTTTGAAGGACCTTGCGAAATTATCCTCGCTGGTGGAACTTCAATGATTCCCGGGGTTGATGCTAGATTCAAGCAGATACTCAATAAGGAGTCGCTTCCGTTTGAAGTTATGGATGTCCGCCTTTCAGAGCATCCATTCTATTCCGTTGCACAGGGAATGTGTCTGCGGGCTAGAAGCGACTGGGAGAAAAGAGGGAAGTAAGGATGGCTTACGCTAGCTTGGAAGACCTTAGGGCTATACTGCCCGAGAATATTACAATCGGAAATGTCACTCAATTGAGCGTTTCTTCTGCCAACAGAAGTACTATCTCGACAGATGTGGCTTACAGATATCTCGACTATGCAAACCAGATGGTCGACTCCAGGCTCAGCACTATCTATCTTACTCCGTTGATCAGGGTGGTGTCGGCTAGGTCGTCAATTTCTTCTAACATGCTTCCATCTTCTACTGATGTAATGGTGAATGACATTACTCCATTTAGAATTGGTGCGTGTGTTCGATTAAAGGACACTAATGGGGAAGAAATATCAGCCATTAAGGAGATCCCGGAACAGTTTGATGGAGAGTGCAACCTTCATCACATTACTCTAAAGGCTCCCACGATTAATGCGTATGATTCGGGAAGTGACGCGATCATCGAGATGGTGGTTTATCCAGATCCAGTAACTGAAATGACAGCTAAATTCGCTGTATCATATATGTTCGACAAGCTATTTACTAGTAGTGGCTCACCAGATGTCAGTGAATATGGTAAGACTCTGCGAAATACTGCTAGGGAAAGTATGGATTCGATATTAACTGGAGTCTCTAGATTAAAGGGACAACAGTTTGTTGGCAGAAGGTTTGTTAGACAAACTGTATTTGATACGTTTAAGGTTCCTGGGGAAATTCAACCTGGTCAGGGAAGGGAATAATTGATGAACGCACTTGACGTTGTTGGAGAATTTCTTGAAGAGTTTAGTCGAGAGGTCGACACTGTCGATTATTTATTGAATTCCGCTGGTGTTGAATCTGATTCGGAAGGAAAGTTTGTTCAGCAGCAGTTTGTTCAAAATGGGATAATTCACCCGCAAGTTTTTTCCGATGAAAAAACTGCCATGGCGGCAGATCTTAGTTCCTCTGGCGGACCTCAACTAATGGCTGCCATGTCATTGATCGGAAAGATGGGAGGAAGATAATATGTCGGTAGAGCAAATTACTGATGGGATGATTCGCCTGTTGCAACAGAACTTAGTTGCCAGAACTCCCATCACATCTGACCTTCCTGCAGGCGGTAACGTAGTATTCGTCGACGACAATCTTCATTTTGAGGACTCTGTTGAAGTAGCCTTGATAAGGGCTGACAATATGACTGAATTTCACACTGTATTAACCAAGATTAATTCCAATCAAATGGCTCTTTTATCTCCGACCGAGATTGAATTTCCTGCCGGTTCGGTAATTCAAAAGACCGTCGGGAACAATCCGCTTTTTGAAGATCAGATATTGTTTGGAGATCGTGAGGTTATTCCAGTTAACACCGTTTCAGTCACTGTCGATCCAGTAGACATGAGTAATGAGTGGGTATATGTGCAGGGCGGACTTAGTGAAGAATACAATCTAACTATCATGGTATATTTGAACTCTGATGAGACTGAACATGCTTTGCGAACTGTAATTAAGTACGCGACCAACATTTACAATTTGCTTATCGGCAACATTCACCTTGGGATCGTCAATGACGAGATACCCATCACTACTGACTTATCTGCTGGAACGTCTATAATTCCTATCACCACTACTAATGGATGGGGTGTTGATCTCAATCCTAGGTATGAGGTTCAGGACAATAATCATGCTGAAATAGACTTTAGGATTGAGTCGGTATTGTCTCCCACAACAGTCCTTCTTAATCGACCATTGGCCAATAGTTACAGGTTGTCGGACAAGGTTAAATTCCGTCGAAGAGTATTCTATATCTATGATAGTCGTCCAAACCGTGTAGAATATGGTACAATATCTAAGAACAGTACACTTTTTAAGGCGGCCAAGATTTCATGGTTTGGAAAATACAGCGACGACCATACATTCCCACAAGTAAGCAAGTCATAGGAATGACATGAGTAAAGCCACTATACTGATCTACACAAATTGTCTTCTTCCACGACCAATGTTGGTTGAAAATGTACGTCGTGCGATAACCGTTGCCAAGAAAAATGATTGGGATGTTGTAATTTCATCTCATTTGCCAATCTTCAAAAGTAATTACATCGACTCCAGATTGGATTTCGATCATTTGCAGGCTCAGCATATTGACGATCGGTTGGCAAAATTCTTAATCAACTATAGTCCTTTTATGACGTCTGGAACAATGGTGACTAATTTGGTCACTGGTACGCTAACCTATTCTCCAGAATCTATTCTTACCCAGATTATCCATGGCATTGAACATTCTAGCAGTAGCAGTGAATATGTAATCCTATGGGAACATGACGTAATGTATCCCGAAGGTTATGCCGAACGCATGGTCGAAGAACTTGACAAGGGCCATGATTATGCTGTCTATCGTGATCACTTGTTTATGGATCGCGATGGCTTTTTTAAGCCAGGTGTTCATTTCTGGCATCTCAGTAGATATGCGGCTAAGAAAGATGTTTTGCAATCTCATTTCACTCAAAAGATAGAGCTTGAGCAATATGAGATTCTTGAGCCAGTTCCGAAGGGTCACACCACCGGAGAAGAGGCTATGGAAGACATCGTCGACGATTGCCCTGTGGTTGATGGTGAGCATCCAGTGCTCGACATTCGTCATGGGGCGAATGCATCTGGGCAAATCATAGTTGATGCCCATATGGACACTGATACCTATTGGGGCGATGCAGAAAATTTCAAGAAATTCTTTGAAGATCGTGAATATGATAGCTTCCTGACCTCTAAGCCAGAGGTTGGATACGGCCTATTCACTATAAGCTCAGCGGACATATGGTAGTCTTCTTTCAGACTGGAGGCATTGGCGACACCATCCTTGGGACGGCGGTCATCAAATGCTTAAATAGGTATTACGGCGAGAAAATTGGCGTTCTATGCTTGAACCCATTGGTTGCCCAAGCTCTTATTGGAGTTAATTACATTTCTTTCGTCAAGCAGGTCAGACCTGACCAGTGTCGAACCATGGAAGATCTTGAAAGGGTGTGCCCCGAAGCTGAACTGATTATATTCAACAAGTTTCGTCGAGATATGGATGGGCAATTGAATTTCTTTTGTCCGATAGGCGACAAGTATATTGAGAACTCTAGGTCATTTAGGCAGAAGTTCATTAAGAGCGTCAATGACGATCTTCATACTAAAGCCACACGACTAGAGGATATCGCACCACTTAAGTTGATTCGACACTTCAATAACGAAGAAGATTATTTTTCTGATTGGAGGAGATATGGATTAGATGTCTCGTATGATGAGGTCGGATTAGACATTTACGACTACACAATTGAGCGGAATGCAGAAAACTTGCCGTCAGATTACTTCATTGTTCACGACACCAAACTTCCTACAATGTCTGGACGTAGCGTGTACCCTATAAAGGCCTGGTACGCCAATGAATGGAGCAAGCTATGTAATATGCTGCACCAAGACGGTCGTAAGATAGTTCAGATTGTGGGTGCGGATCAGCCGCTCTTCAATCATGCCATTCCACATTATGACATTATTGGCCATGACGCCATGTTTCAAGACTATCTTCATCTATTGTCTGAAAGTAAGATGTATATCGGCACTGATTCATGGCCGGCACATGCTGCGATATTTATCCAAAAACCAGAATACCTTCTTTTAAAGGGGGCCGTCTCGAGGAGATGGGACCATGGGGGAAGCTACTCCAATATCATACGAGTTGGCAAGTGTCAGGCTTGCGAAGGCCCCCCGACATCGGCACATAAGTGCATATGGGAAGCGGGCAATCATTCTTGCATGACTAAAATAACTGCTGAAATGGTCATGTCCAAGATTAAGGAGATTGTGGATGAGAACGAGAACGATTGACGGTAATCGAACTCTGTTAATTGCCGATTTAGCCAGCGTTGCAGAAGTGCCAGAAGGTAAGTTTGTAGGCGGCAATTGCTATTGCATTTCGTATGACGGTTGTGTTCCAGATAATTCTATGCGTTTTACTGGCTCTGGCCTTGGTATGCCAATACCTTTAGATTGGTGTTGTATTGATTCAGATTTAATAAAGGGACTTGACTTACCATCTTCAGACTCTGCTTCATTCTTACGAATTGCTATGGTGGCCGCTGAGAATGGTGTATTTTGCGACCATAGCGGCAGTGCAGCCCCTTCAGCGGCAGATTCGTGCCTTACGTCGGAGATATCAAAAGTGTCTGGTAAATTGGCTTATTTTGGATCTATGTGGGCCCGTTCCGTACTATCTTCCGATGGAGATGTAGATTTTTTTGTCATTGGCAGTTTTAAGCCTCTTATCGTAAGCAGCAATCTATGTTGGGGAACCAAGGCGGTGTTTGATGGCTACGTAAATGCATTTGCCAATCTTGGCGTTAATTATGGGGAGTTTGAATATGACGAGTATTGTAAGTCGTTTTCTACGGATATTTCTCGTAAATTGCTTTTAGCCGAATGTTGCAATGCCGATAATGGATACACCCATGTAATTGTCATTGACGGACTATCAATACCTCCATGGGTGCTAAAGTCATGTAGACTGAAGAAGATATTGATTACTACTGAAGATCCGCATTCGCTTGATGTATTGAGACTTCTTCACCCATATTACGACTATGTCTTTAGTAACGATCGGAATGTTGCCGAAATGTTTGGACTTGGATACCTTCCTGTGGCTGGTGACCTTGATCGAATTTTATCTCTTCCAGACGATCCGTCGTATGATTCGGATGTTCTTTTCCTTGGGGCTGTATATCCCAATCGATTACCTATGGTGCGAAAGATAGCTGAAGTATGCAAAGAGATTGGAGTAAAATTCAAGGCCATTGGACCAGTATACAAATGCAATGCTGCGGACTTGAATGGAGTATTGGACAATCGCGTAGTGTCGACTAATGAGATGTTGATGTACCAGAAGGGAGCTTCAATATGCATAAACTTATTCAGGGATGTAACTTCTAAAGAGTCTTCTAGAAACATAGAGTTCTTTATTGAAGGATATAGTATGAATCCAAGATGCTATGATGTCCCGATTTGCGGAAGCCTTTTATTAACCGACTATCGACTTGAAATTGAAGATGTATTTCACAATGATTGCGTGATAGATATAGAAACTGTTTCCACGGTGCTGGCTAAATATGCTAAAGATGCTGCGGCTAGGAAGGAAATGCATGATAAACAGGTGAAAACAGTACGTGAAGGACATTTGTACTTGCATAGAGCCATTGCCTTGACAGCATTGATTGAAAAGGGATTTCTAGGCAAGAGCAAGTAAATGGACAAGAGATTCAAAAAATACATGCTCGATTAATTTGAACAGGAGGAAAGATCATGGCAGCTAGCATTAGAGTTTTCCAAGAAAGCTCAGGCGCCTCCAAGACTATCACGGTTGATGCCGAAATGGGAGTTTTGGCTGGGCAGCCAGATGGTAGTCAGGATGTTTATACTAAACTTAGTGTCGATGCCCGTACACTTGCAGGCAACAGAATAACCCCTTTCGTTATAACTGGCGACAACGACCTCGTACTTGGATCTACCCAGTATGACGGAAGTACCGACTCATATGCCGGTCTGGGCGAAGCTGTGGACGATTACGTATTGAGGATAGTACATGGTGTACCGGGTCAAGCCGATACTGCAATGGACTTCTCCTCGTAAATCCTGTAAGAGGAGGACGGAAACATGGCATCAGTTATTAAGCCTGGATTCAGGGGCTACGCGGAGATAGAGGGGCAAACCCCTCGTGTCCGGATCAGGTTCAACTCGTGCTCCTTGAACGCCGTGCAAGAAATCGAAGCTCCAGACATGGTCATGGGCGACGACACTCACGACGCATGGGCGTATGGAAAAATCGAAGTTGGAGGATCCATTTCCGGTCCGGTTACTGAAAGCACTGGTAAATTCATTGACATTCTTGAGGCTAATCTTGAGGATGGCGTGACGATCAACGTAAAGTATTATGATGGTTATACTCGTGCCTTCTCCGGATGCAGGATGAATTCATTCACATTTAACGTGTCCGCTGGTGAAATTGTGAACTACACCCTGGATATTCTCGGCGTTCGCCGGGAAGATACCGATCCTACTGACATGGTTGGATTCACGAAGGGTGAAAAATTGGTTACTTGGGACAAGGCATCGTTCCGTATCGGTAGTCTTAAAGATGACGAAGATCTTGACTGGGATACCATTTACGATACTTTGAGTTTCCAAAATAACCTACAGTCGTTCTCATTCACTGCATCGAACGGCCTTAACAGGCAGTTCGTTCTTGGCGAATCCGACTTGTTCGGTGACCTCGTTGAAGGCATGAAGGACGTTACTGGCAACATCACTTCCTATACTGAAAAATCCAGTGATGGATTGGCATCAGGTGTCAATTACTGGAATCAGTATAATGGTGACGAAGCCTATCCTATAAGATTTGACATTGGAGCCAATCTCCGCGTTATTGCGGCAGTAAGATTCTTCCGTGGAACCACGGAATTGTCGACAGGCCCTGTCATAACGTCTATCGGATTCAAGGGTGTCACTACGCATGGTCGTGGTACGGTCGAAGAGTTCTAGGACTGAGAAGAATTCAGCGGAACCCAAACGGGTTCCGCTTTTTTAATTGACATACACTTGACATTCGTTTATTCTTATGCTATATTTATGTTAAACAAAGGAACATGATTATGAGCGACACTAAGATTTACGAAGGATTCGGAAACGGATATGCCATCTATACTAGCAATGGCCAGTATGTCAATGAAGGATGCGGAGTTAGTGGAACTCCATTGGCTACGATTGAAGGTGACAAGATATTCTTGAATGTTGGTGGATCTGGAATTGAGCATGCGACAGTCAGGGGTAATCAGGTATTCGCTGGCTTTGGTGGCGGAACTCCGATGTTTACGATCCGTGGCAATCAAGTGTTTGACGGACATGGTTCTGGAACTGTATTAATGACCTCCGATCAGGAAGATCTTATGGCACTTGCTGCTGCTGCCTGCCTTCGTTTTGGAGATGAATCCCTTCGCACCGACTCTACCAGACGGATCAATAAGTCGGTTTACGATGAATACAAGGCAAAGCAGACCGATGGTAATTTTGCTTCTCATTCAAATCGTGACGAACTTATGGGAATGGCTGGGTTCGCTGCGCCTACAGAAGATCCAACTTGCGACTTTGGCGCCGCCATCACGGAAGACGCTTATGTCCCTTCAGGTGAATCTAAGACCGTACGCAAGCCAGTCGACATGCCTTTGGAGATTTATCGCTACTATCGAAAGGCCTCTGAAAAATTGGTAGGTTATGCAGCTCCAAAGCATCCGTCCGTCGTTCGTGAGAATTTCGACACCAAGTGGTGGGCCGATGAAGATTGGCAGGTTTTCTACCGCATGGCTTCAGAATTTGAATTCTGTGACGCCAACCTGACTTCTCTTATGCATGCCAGATCTGGCGATCGCATGGAAGCGTCTGCAGCAGCTCGTCGCCAAGAGTTGTCCGAGTTGAAGAAACCACGTAAAATCGTTGTACTTGAAGAAGATTTCTTCGCCTCTGCCATGTGGTTTGCGTTCTGGGGTGTTGCAATCCTATTCTTTCGTGACACCTTGCCAGTTAGTTTTATGATTACCGTCGTTTCAATGTGTGTGATGATGGTTGGCTACAAGATTAACGGCATGGCTAACCAGCTGGCTGACCGTCTTAATCCCAATGTCGACTTTCGAAAAATTGGATATTATGAACGTCGTCAACCGCGATTCAGTCTTTTTATCATGTCTTCCATCATTGCCTTAATTGCCTTCGTCATCAAGGATATGGCACTCCTGTTCGGAATGCTTACACTCGCTTTCTTGTCGCTAAAGGGAGTTTGGTACTATCTCGTACCAGAGAAGTCCTAACGTTGTATAATCTTCTCCAACTTAACATGGAGAAGAGAGATGTCGGCATTTATAGGATCGTCAGACGAATTTCCACTTTCTTTTTATATGAAGAGAGTCAAGGGACGTTCACTTGATATCGTAACAGAAGATGATAATTTGACGGAAGCCGCTGCCCAGAAATTAATCAATTCTGAATATACCAAAATGAACGTCATGTTCAAGTTACTTACATGGGGAGAGAACAATCGAATTGAACGTGAATGCGTAACTATCGACCCTGAAACTAACATGCGGTATATGGATGGGTACGCTTATGACGCCAAATTACTCAGCTCTGTAATTAAGAGTTGGGACTTCAAGATAAAGAACAATCAAGGTGATATTGTCCCAGTCGATCCTGAAGTTTCGGTTGTCAAAAAGATGCACCCCAAGTTGGCGGAATATCTCCTTAGTAAATATCGTGAAGAAGGGGAGGTTGGAGATTCCGACGAAAAAAAATAATCATCTCGACCCATCGATACTATAGTGCCCAAGAATCGGGCAATGGTGAGGTCGAGACACCTCCGGAGATTATCGAACTTATACTAATGGAAAAGTTTGGATGGACTCCGAAGCAGATTGACGAAATACCTAAGAAGAAGATTGAAAGTATGCTGATCGTCATGAATCAACGTCGATCAACTATAGAACAGGCAAAACAACTTGCTGTTCAAAAAGAAGAATCAGACGCGAAAGTTGAACAGATGAAGCCAGGTGGAATAAAAACCTATAGGGAGGTTTAATATGTCGGAAGAAAAAGACGAAATCGTTGTGCCAGAAGAGTCTAATCCAGTTGTTGACAGTATCGCACCAGAAGTAACTGAAAATGACACTTTCGCAGCCTCGAATGTCATGAATGACCTCTTTGTTAGTGAAGAAGATTCTTTTCCGCTGACGGTGTACTATACCAAGGAGGACGGGTTCAGGGCATATGCCGAAGATGAACTCAATGCCGAAGATAAGAAAAGCGGCAAGTATAAGAGTATTGAAATTACTTTCTTGATGCCAGACTGGGAGACCGGAAGAAACATCATGCAAGGCAGCATCATCCACTATGAAGGTCAGGCGATGTTGAGCAATACTGAGTTTCAAAATAACTTGTTCCAGGCACTTGTGAGTGATTGGGACTTGTGCGATTCAGATGGGAATAAGGTTGAATTCAGCTATTCTCAACTTGTTCGCATGCGGCCTGATATAGTGAGGTGTTTCATTGCAATGCTCCAAAGGAAACTTATGGAAGAAGGCGTACTCGCAGCCATACTTGAGGGATAGTATTCTAAAGTCTGCCCAACAAAGTAAGGGGTCTTTAGATACATTACTTGGATGGTTTAGCGATGAACGTCGACGCTTCACTGAATATGGAAGTCGATTTGAAGCTATTGCTAGGAAATTAGGTAGCCTCAATAAGGATGAGTTCTCCAGCTTATCCTATGATCTTCTCATTGCCGTCTTGGGATATACCAGAGGTCGAAAAGAAGGTCCGAATCAGGCTGAAATGGATGCGGCCCATGAGTCCACATTGCCAGAGATGAATAATATAGTCTCTGAATATTTGTCGAGTGCTGGCAATGATCCAAAGGCTGCATCTCAGGCATTGTCTACTTATGAAACGTATGTAGCCATGATGCGTGAGCTGAATGAATACATGACGGAGTATGGCGTAGACAGTCAATATCTTCTGGGCACGGCAAATGTTGATGAAGTAGCTCAAAGGATTGGACAGGCTATTGGCGAAGGTGATCAGTACGTCGATGAAACTTCAAATGATGATCAGCCCGAACAGACTAAACAGGCCGAACCGCCTAAGCCGGCAACTCCAAAGGATGTTCAAGTGCTAAGACAGCAATTGATCACTGCCGTCGCTAATGAGTCTAAAAATGCCATTGAGAATCTCGTTCAAAATTTTTCAGGTAGTGACTTAAATCTTGACTCTAATTCCATATCTAGATTTGCCAGTGATATGGTAGGCAAGGTCTTTGACTCTCAGTTCGATCGAAATTCATACAATGCATATGTTAAGGAGTTGGCCAAAAATAAGGATTGGTACGGCAAGTTGACTACTCGCATTGACAAGGTGTCCAAGGGACTCTCGGGATTTATAGTGTCTGCTGCCGTTAGAAATTCTGTTAAGCAGAATGGGTCGGGTAATTTCGACGACATATCTAAGAAGGCGGGTGAACTGTTCGCCATCTTTGCCAAGTATTCAACTGCCGCAACTGACATCTTGGGAGAAAAGTTTTTGAACGGAGTTATTTCCGCAACTGGCAATCAATATCCAAGTGCCAATGTTGACGAAATGGTATCTGAATCTGCCAAGAAGGTAGATAGCTCGTTTAGTACGGCTCAAAAGAAGATGCTTTTCATAAACTTCTATGATGCCATCAAAGACTTTTTCATCACGTACCTGAATCCTCCTGGAAATGAAGTTATTCCAGAAATGTTCAGAAATTTCTCGTCTGCGGATTCTCCTTTTGAAAAGATTCCAGGGTGGCTTAAATCACGGTATGAAGAGGTTAAGGACAAGGATCCCCAGACGATGACCCCAGGTGACCGTCAATTCCTCCAGATGTATTCATCTAAGGACCCTATGGGCACTGCAATGCAGGCTAGGGGAATCGTAGACGGGCTGGTCTCGGAACTTGAACAGCGTCTAAGGAAAGAGCCTTATAGAGCCATTCCAATTAATGAACGAGTCCCAGGTGGGCCAGAGAGTGAAAAGATCAATGTTAATGAGATGGTTGATGAATTGGTGAATCGATTGATGGTTGTGGTAAAGAATGCTGCACAGGGGCAATCAACCGACTGGAAGGCTTTGCGATCCTCATCAAATAGATTCTTGGTTATGTCGCAGGAAACCCCAATTATTCCAGAAGTCCCTCAGTCGATACTTACATTGCCTCCTACGACCGGACCTAACCAATCTCCAGCCCCAGTGCCAGTTAATGAAACAGTTGATTCTGGCAAGGGCTTGGCATACGGGTCTTTGATGGTTGCTATTTCAATTTTGTCTGACTTGAGAGTGAGATTGGATGATGTGGAAGAAAATATTAAACTGGTTGATGAAGAACCGCCATCATCCGAAGGGGATCAGGAAGAACGCATTAGGCTTATTAGGTAGGGTCACTCATGGATATTTCCAGCATTAATGAAATACGAACCGGCATAGATAATCTAATTTCTAGAAGTGAGGTCTATAAGCAGGTCGTTGGCGACGCTTCTGATACACTTAAGAAGGATTTTAATCGGTCCCTGCATGAAGCTACACTATCCTTGAACCAGCAGAACAGTGCCCTCGGTGCATTGAGTCGCGAGTTTCGCCAAAATCATTTGCCCGCTCTTCGTACCCATATTCAAAGCATGAAGGAAGAAGCTCGTTCGGCCAAGGTCCTGGAAACTCAAATGAAGATGTTGACGTTTCAAGCCGCCAGCTTCACCGAGAAGATGAAGATGGTGGCTTCTGCTGGAGAGAAAGTAGGTCGTGGGATTGGTTCGGTAACCAATTTCCTCAAAACCCAAGAAAATAAGCTGGGAGATGTCAGAAAGAGTCTTCTAGATTATAATCGTCAGATGTTCGAAGTCAGTCGCCAGGCACAGGTATTTGGTCGTCAGGAAATTTTCACCGACAGTTTTTGGGATGACGTCGCCAAGAATACTAACCTTAGCAAGATCGAGTTTCTTGGTCTTCATAAAGCAGTCAATGAGCTTTACAATGGTATCGGACCAACTCAGAATGAGATGGAAAAGTTTGCCACCAGTATACGCCAAAACTTTGGTGGATCTGCCGCCGTAATTGACGACGTTTCTCGCCGTCTGTACGCATTGAATGACACTTTACCTGGACTTGGACGTCATTTAACTGAGTTCGCAAAGGGAGCTAGACAGGTAGATGGACAGCAGGCCCTTCAGTATTCCATGGCCTTGGAACGTGCTGGCACTTCAATGCGTGAATTAATTGCCCTTAATCAATTATTTACTAAGTCTAATAAGGATCAAAATAAGCTTCTTGGTTTTGAGAATGCCGTACAGGATCACAATCGTGCTATTCAGGACGCTAATGTCAATATGGGACAGACTTCTGAAACTGCCTTAATTGCCATTGAAAAAAGCATGACAAAACTTGTTGTCGTTGTAGATAAGTTGGCAAAGACGTTTAAGCCATTGACGGTGTCAATTTTGAGCTTGAAGACTATTGGCATGGGAGCTGTAGTTTCATTTGCTGGGGCAGTTCAAGGGTTGTCAGCTAATTTCCGAGCTCTGTCAGGAAGCGTCAATATGGCAACGTCAAGCACTGGACGATTCCGCATGTCAGCGTCGACATTAGGTAAGGGTATGATGGTTGCTGGTGCAGTATCTAGCGTCGCTGGAATGGCATATAATGACTTCACCGCCAATAGATCAGGAACAGCTGGCGAATCATTTGCTGATAAACAGTCTCGTTTGCTTGAGCACGCCTCTTCTTCTAGAAGGGGTATTGGCCGTATTGCTGGCGGCATCATTGGTGGCGTCGGCGGCGGACTATTAGGTGGCCCGATGGGAGTTGCCATCGGTTCATCGATGGGGTCTGGCGTTGGATCAATGTTATCTGGAATTGGTGGCATGTCAGATGAGCAAAAGGGCAAAATGACTTCTGCGGCTAAGGCTTTTGGATCTGTTGAACAAACAGAAAAATTTAAGAGGGGATTAGACCTAAAGGGCGTTCAGCTTAAATCTGAAAATGACATTTTGAATGTTGTTAAAATGCAGGCGACTGAAGAGAAGCGTATTTTAGCCATAGACTCGTTAATAAAGAGTAATACGTACTCTCGAGAGCAGTTGAATGGGAAGTTGAACCAGGGGCTCTTAAAGAGCTATGATAATCAGTCCAAGAGTCTTGATATCCTTAATAAGCAGAGTGCTACGGTAATCGAACGAATACAGAAATATCGTGAGATGAAAAATATCCTGTCGAAGACCAATGAGCAATTAGCATCCATTGCCCAGCTTCATAGTGGCATGGTGTCGGCGGCGAATGGACTTGTCGGGTCACATGGTACGGCAGCTGTACATATGGCGAAGCAGGCAGATGCCATGCGTCAGCAATATATGCTTGCTGTTCAGATGGAGAAACTTCAAGGTGAGCAGCAGGGCAATACTACCACTGACATGGCACGTCAATTAAGTCCAATTATGCAGAAAAAGTTGGGCGGCGTCATCGATCAAAAGAGCATTAATCAATTATCTAGCTTGGCAGCTAAATTCATGTCTCTTTCAAAACAATTGGCTGGAGCCACTGATGTCGGTGAAGTAAAGTCATTACGTCAGAAGACCGAATTGGCCGAGGCGGAGTTTTCTAATCGTGCCAAGGCTCTTGGCGTTGCCGATGCGATTTTGGAAAAGGACGAAAAGGGCAATCATATTGTGTCTCGACAACTGTCGACAATGCTTGATATTGAGCAGTCTAGAGAACGTCAGGAACGACTTGTTAATCGTATGCAAATTAATCGTCAAGCGGCTATTCAAGAAGGCCGTGCCACCATGTCCTACCATGAAGGTGCCGCTAGCCTTATGCAGAAGCAGCGTGACTTGACTCGTGCAAGGGTAGAGCTGGAAGAAGCGTCTGCTGCAGGATTTGCTATGTCTTTCCGTGGCCGTAAGCAAATGTTCGACATGCTGGTTCAAGAAACTAAGATGCAAGTTAACGCCAAGAAGGCTCTTGAAGGCAAAATCGCACTTGAAATGAAGAGCATCTCGGGCAATCAGCAGATACAGTCTGTATTGAAGAATGTTGGAATCAGCATGGAGACGGTTAAGCAGGCTGGAGAGCGTAATTTTACGGCCCTTGAAAAGGTCAATAGTAAGATGGCTGAAATTCATAGTAAGGGAACGTCCCAATCTAAACTTACTGCCGAAGCCTTGGAAAGAATCAATACCTTTACGTCGCTTAGAATTGAAAAGGAGCAGACGATCCTTGGACTGCAGACAGAACAGGTTAAGATGGCCATGTCACTTCGTGAAGGTTATTTGGACGTCATCAATGAGATGACCACTGGAGCCGATCTGGTGTCCAAGCTCTTGCCAGATGCCCAGCGTGGTATAGTTTCCCTTCATGAGATGCAAATGATTGCCCGTGGCGAGCAGCAGGGCGGAGCCATGCGTAGAGGTTTTGTGTCAGTTACTCCATTCAAGGAGTCTACCGATGTATCTCGTGCGGCCAGATATACCCAAGGCGGTTTCCAAGCTCCTGAAATAGGTGGCATTGCCAAGGCTCATATCAACATGATGATGAAGGGCCTTAGCGAGGAAATTAAAGCTGGCGGACCCAAACATTTCGGTGGCCAGCGTGGACCTGAACAGAGTGGTATATTTGGTGGAATGTTTGCTCGTGGAGGACGTATTCCTGGTGCTCCATCTGATCAAGATAATATGGCCGCAATGGTTAACGGAAGAACTCCAATACGTGTGGCATCTGGAGAATACATTGTTAATGCTCGTGCGACTCAGCGTCATTTACCCTTACTTGAGGAAATTAATGGACCTGGATCCAATAGTGATGGTTTTGCATCTGGAGGACTGCTTGAAGAGCGTCTTATCAAGTCTGCGGTGTCAGATAGAGTAAGGGCGAAGGGCAGGGCCACCGGTAGTAATACGAGCGGCTATAGTGGGTTGGTTAATTACTATATGAGATTTGAAGGCATGAGTCGAAAAGATGCCGTTGAGGCAGCTGACACTAATGTTAATAAATATCATGAGCAACATAGGTTTGATCGCTTCAATTGGAAATTATGGAATCTAGGCAATGTTGTTAGCCCATCAATAAAATCTGCCCTTGGTATTGGTACGGGATTTGATGATGATCATTTGGTAGATTCCGATGTAGCTAGTAAGGTGTACAGAAAGAAATCTTCTAGTAGAAAAGTTCGAGGAAGGACTGTTTCCGCAAACAGGAAGAAGTTCGATCATCATTCTCTTTCTCGTGGAGTTCAGTCCGAATCTGCTGGGTTCGTAGACGCTTATCAGGCGCGAGCAGAGGCAAGAGAGGACAACTTGTATATTGATAATTTGAAGAAAGTCTATAATCTTGTCCCAGGTTCTAAAAGAGCTATTAAGAAAAAGTTCTTAGAGTTTAGAAAAAGTGGTGGGTTTGAAAGCAGTGAGGCTGCCTTAAAGGCTGCTTCCAGTGAGTATTTCAAAGAGGTTGATCAGGTTAATTCTGCCCGGTTTGGTACAGCTCTCAGCAATCAGGTAAATAAAAGGTCCACTACAGCTTCGTTTAAGGTTTGGGCGAGCGACAATGATCTACCCGAAGGTTGGGCAAAGCGTGTCCTGTCTGCTCAGCTATATGCTGCAGAGAATAGTTCAAAGATGAAAGTGATGAGCTCAAGATTAAGAAAACTTCGTCGGTACAAGAGGTTGATTGAAGGCGGTTGGGAAGGCACGGACAAATATAATAAGATGCAAAAATCCCTTGGTTTCGATGAATCTTATCTTGGACGTGAAGAGAATATCAAAGACGTTAATCGACGCATTCGGAAGCTACGCATGGACGTAAAGAAATATAAGACGGAAGGTTACGCATCAGGCGGCCTAGTTGGTGGTGATTCTGGGCTGTCTTCATTGACTATGTCTGGCGGCTTACGAATAGGCTCTCTTCACCTTAATGGAAGGGTCATTGGTCAGGATGTTGCTGGCGGATTAGGTCAGGAATGGAAGTCAATGGCACAAAATGCATATGGCTGATATTGAACTCGGTAAATACGTCAATTATCCGACGTATCCGAGCTTCGGGCCGTGGACCAATACGGTCTATGAAAGAAGCCTCACCGAAGATTATCGGATACAGGAAAAGAACATTCCGAGCGGCAACATAGCTTCCCGGCTGGATATCTTCTCGTCTGAATATCAATTCTCAGCATGGCTTGGCCCGATTGTTTCCTTGCCATCTTTCATCCTCACTGGGGCTACTTACAATACGATTGTCACATTAAGGTGTAGCTATTGGAATTGGCTTATTACAGGTATGTCCCTTCAGGTCGACACATCTCAAAGCAATGGATACAGTGTCATCCGCCCTCCCACTTTTCATTATCAACTTGGCGATAAGTATAAGGAAGTGGTTCATTACGGTTTCGAGATGATATTGTTTGGTATCGTGACATCTTTAGGGACAATACAGATCATAAGGGTGGAATCATTTGTTCCATTTTTGGAATATCGCGAACAGGCCAAACTTATTCAATACCTGCTTGATCACGGGACGGTGTCATCTTTCGAAATAGATGCTGACTCATTCACTGCCATAGTTGGTGTGAATTATTTCAATGAGGTCTCTCTGTCGCCTGTATCTGATATTTCAAATATGAATATGTCCATTTATACGAAAGGGGAAGATGGATATAAAAAGGTTGAGTATCCGGTATATTCGATCACGGAGGATGGCAGTTTAGTTGTTGGAATAGCATTTGAACTAAGTGAAGGTAGGGATCCTTTTGCACCAGCTGGTTCACTATTCACCTTAGATAAGCCAGTTCAGATAGAAAATCCAGCAACACTATACTCGGAGATTAAGACGGGCGATAAGTATTGGTCCGAAACCGGTGACGGGTTCAAGACTCGTGAGCAGGCCATCGAGGTAACAAGCCAGTCGTGGACATCCATCTTCTACAATCCAACTATCATGGCAGATATTCTTCGTCAGAAGTCAGCAGCAGCCACCAAGGCTGCAGAGGCAAGTAGTGATACTGCAACCGTTGAGGAACAGCAGGAGTTAGCTTCTCAGTATGAAAGTGAGGCCCTGGCCGCCGAATCGCATGATGTGGTTTATGACGGAATGGCGGAGGCACTTAATGGCGAGATCGTGGCAGCTGGCGAGGGCGATGACCAAGTAGGAGTGGAGCTGTACAAGGTTATTATTCGCGAATACAAGGAGCTGCAGTCCGGTTCGGTTCTCTTAAACATAAGTATCAGCGGCGTAACCTTGTCAAGGCATAATTTTCATGCCGACACGCAAGTTGGCGAGTATATGTTTGTTGAACCAAATAGTGACTCTTTCTCTGCTTATAATATTTTGGTTCACCCGAGGAATAAGCTATTCCGCCTATCTACATCTTCTTCTGTTAGTGAGAATAATTTGCTTGATCTATTATTGGAAGATAGTCAAAATTTCTCCCTTCGGTCACAGAGGATGTGGAAAATGGTTGATTCCACCTCAAATAAGTCAGGGGGTACGACAAGTCAATCCTCATTGGACCGCGGCTTGTACTTGGGGAATATTGAATCTGCAGAATACTTGAATACCGATAGGTTTGGAAATGCGGAAGGTAATACGGAAGAAGAAGTGTCACTCCGGGCACGGATAAAGTACAAGGTGTCAGAGAATAACTATCGCTCAGTAGAATATATGAATTCAAGATTCCTGACAGATATTGAGGCCGATCAGGTGATCAAGGCGTGGCGACAGTTTCGAGGGTGGGAGATACGCAGGAAGGGCAGTGAAGCGTCTGTGTCATATCCAATCATATCCATAGAGGTGGATTCTTCGGATGATAGCATCCTTTATATTCTACTGGAGTCAACGTTCGTTGGAATTGATAGCCCTGAGGAGTTTGAAGACGGCGCCCACTTCAATCATTTAGTTTGGAGTGGGCACGAAACCTGGTGGATTGGTTTTGATGTAACATTTCCCATTAGGCCCCCTTTCAATTACATATCCGCCCCCTTTCTCGGTCTAGACGCTGTCACTGGCGGGAGTCTAACTGCACCGACAATAACCTTTGATGGGATTTATGTTGGTTCACCTCTTGCAATGGACATCCCATCTGACCAGGTGGTGTCTCTTATTGAAGATAATCCGGCGATATTTCCAAACGTCTCCGGGGTGGATTCGTCGTTGATAAAGATTTCCAGTACAAAGAGCTTTAAGTATATTTCGTACGCAGAAGATCCGGATCGTGACAGTGAATTCCTCATCTATAGTCGCGACGATGACACTTCCAATGCCCTATATGTCCGTCGAGGTCGTGTTGACTTCATGTACGATCAGGACGAGTTTATGATTCACCTAGACAGGATGTCCACGGTCAATGTTGAGACCACTGGGAACGGGTCCACCAATCAGATACTTACAGCTAATCAGTCAGATGTCCAGAATAAGGATATTCTTTCCGTTGAGGTGGTGAAGAGTAGCCCGGGTGAAATTCCTGAATCTGATTCAGATGGGGTGTACAAGAATACTATCTGGCAGGTATATCATGGCGATCGGCTCATGGGTCATAAGTCGACCACCGGGAATGAATACACTGTTTACACCAGGGCCTTGCAAGGGTCTGACATGCGAACTGGGATTGATCGGATTCCATTTTATAAGACGGCTGAATATTTTGCCAGACTTAAGAAGACGGAATACCGTCTTGCGGGAAATAATGAGACGGGCGACAGTCTGGTGGGATCGGGTAATGTTGTCAAGTTTGTACCAGTGCTCAATGGCAATGATGAGCATGCTAAATTTGGATCAGCAGCGTTTAACGTGATTGATTCAAATCTCGTGGTTCGTGACGCGAAGAACTGCACCGTGTTTCCATATCACGGGGGAACACGTGTTGTTGTGTTTGTACAACCGCAATCCTCCTATGTTGACGGTTCCGAGGTTACCGACGTGAAGATCGTCAAGGGCACTGAAAGCGATAAGGAATCTGCTAACAAACCACCCGACAAGGAGACTCTCAGTATTCTCGAGGACGGAGTGTTCATGCTTTCTACAACTGATTCATTCAGGACGTTTAATGCGGGCATTTTTGCTGACTCTGCCCCCGACGCTGAGGAAGGTCTGAGTGGAAAGACGGTGGCTAAATACCCATTCTTGCTTTCTCGCAATATTTCGGAGTGTTCATATTTCATGTCTGGCAGTAACATGGAGATTGCCGGATATTCCAAGGTGAGGACCGAGGCGGACGAGGAAGTTCTCTCGATCGTTTATCGCGAGGTTAACCTGGAAGCTGTTTTCCGTAATCCGATATTTGCATATTATGCAGATGATGATGTCGTTGCACTCTGGTCGGACATTAATTTGTTTGACAATATTGTGGTGGGTAATGCATCAACCGATGACGTCACTCCGGGATATGTCCTGGATTCATTGGATATTTCCCCGCTGGCACTGGCATCCAGTCCAGCTGTTAAATTCATCATCTTTCAGGACTCAGCTTCCCTAATTTGGGCAATCACAACTTCTGCCGGTAGGAACTGGTCGTTCTATGACGACATACGCCTAACCCCGTCAGGTATCGCCTCAACATCTCCAGTAGCGTTAATCTGGAGAAACTGGTTAATGCTTATGTATATTGCAGATGGGGTAGAATTAAGGTTCAGGAAAATTTCCGTGGCCGAGCTGAGTAAATTTCATAAGCGTTATATGGAGAACAAGAAAAGCTCAGACGAGGAGAATAAACAGGTTGACACCCTTAAACAGGAATTACAGACCTTGATTGACAATAGTGAAGATACGAAAGTGGCCGACACTTTTGATCAGCAGGTCTCTTTCAGGATTAACCAGAGGAACAACATGCATGTGGTGTTCTATGACGAAGATGGTTATGTGCGGTCGGCTCAATCTACTATGGAAGGGCGTGAATGGAATTTGTCACCATTGAACTTTTAAGGTCAAGAAATGTCTGAAGATCTCGGAAAAGTGCATGCACAGGTTAAGCTTTTTGACTCTATACCTGGCGTAATTAGGGATGAAGGTAAGGTCCGTAAGAATTATAGCTGGGCCGTTTCACTTAATGTCGGCGGCGACGGATCTCAACCCAATTTTTCCTCGTACAATTTGATGAGACTTAACGTCATTGGAAATGATGGTCAGGCGTTAGCGGCCTGCACTCTGCCTAAGATGTTATATGAACCAGTTGATAATTACATATTCGATAGCACCAATACTTCAGATTCTGCAACATCAGACATTTATTGGAAAGAAGTTGGTAATGAACAAACCAATAATAATAAAACAAATGACAAAAAAAATGATGAGGATCAGGTTAGTGCGTTTAGTAAGGTGAGGGCACCTTACTTCAGCAATATCGTCAAGGGTCTTGATTCAGATGTTGAAAATGAGAATTATCAATTCTGGTCGTCGCAGGTTGAGTCAGTCTCTCCCTCCAAGTATTCTGAAGACGAATATGATCAGCAATCAATTAAATATAAGGGCGATGGATATCAGACTCGTCAGTCTTCGTCATCTTCGTCATCTTCGTCATCTTCGTCAGAATTATCTTCCTGTTCATCCTCACGTTCTGACTTGAATGTAGAGGAAACTGAAAACTCCTATTGGGTTAGGCAGTTTGAGTCTGCTCCTGGAGTGTGGTGGGGAATAGAAAACAAGTTCCCTTTTAAGGAGAAAGGGTGGCCATTTTGGGTTACTATCAGACCTTCGTCCATCAATCTTAAGAAGGGCAAGTCCAAGGGCGCTTTAATGTCTATCATGATTGGCGATGATATGACTAACAGTTCTTCTCAAGTGTCCAGCAATCGCGATAGGGTAGGCTTTGTCGAGTTGATAATAGACAATCTTGGGAACACTTTTATCGCTTATCAGATAAAGGCTAATCAAAGCAATTCCAATAAGAATTCTAGAACATCTGGATCCGGGTCTCGTGATTCTGGCTCAGATGGAAGTAGCCAAAGTAAGGATGGTAATACAGAGTCAGGAAATAACACTGCTCTATCTACCATACCAATTAACATGCCTCATTTGTCGGAAGCCTTTGCTAATGGACAAGAGATGAGGATTGGATTCATTCAGGTAATGGGCCGCCTATGTATAATTACTGACGAGTCCAGGTATCAGGTAGTAAATCTGATGGGCAGTAATAACCAATTCATTCAGTACAATCTCGACACTCCTAATATTTCCGTATTTGGTTATGGATGTACTGCCTCAGTGTCGGCGTTCCCAATGACCTTTGTTAGACGTGGGTGGATGGTCATGCCAGATATGGATCCAAATATATCTGCCGGGTTCAGATACCCGTCTTCAGATGTCGGATCTGTACGTGCAGGATCTCTTTCTGACGGCAGGATGATAAGTAAGCCAACTACACTTTCACAACAGCAGGCTGGAAGCACATCCAACTCCAATAGCAGGGGTCGCATGTATGGTGGAACATTTTATCAATATCGAGAGATACTGCAGGATGCCAATGCGGCCGAGGGACAGTTGCGAGAAACTTCTTCAGCACTTAACATTACTCAAAGCAATCCATCAGCTGGCATGTTAAATCCATGGGGACGCATTCATTTCGTAAGGTCTGCTCCTATTGATACCATATCTAATAAGAAGTTTTGGTTCATGTACATGGAAACTCAACGTATGTCGGCGAAAGATTACACCCCCAGTGGTGATGCCGTCACTGATAATGACGACTCTCAAACGACTAGTCGCCGAGGTCATATCGGATATCCAACCATGTTTAGCATGATGGCTTATAAGCCTATGGATCGGGAAAATAATCCTTCTACCAATTCTAGTCGAACTTTAGATATAACTGACGACTTGGTTTCTTTGCAGTTTACTGCTCAACTTGATAGTCCTAGACCGACTAGTATAGAGACTACTGGAAGCATTAGGGTATTTAATACTTCAGGTAATTATAATGATTATTTGGCAAAGGCCCGAGGAATAAAGGTATGGCTCAAGTGGGGTGTCGATAGCTCCGTCACATTTTCTGATGACGACATTGTATTTTCTGGCATAGCCTTTGGGCGTCAGACCGTCCAAGCCCCTGGCGAAGAATATGTCGATTTCGAATGTAAGGACCATTGGACTGTCTTGGACAGCATGCAGATAAAGAATTCCCCGTTCTATGATGGTTTTCATATCGGCTCTGTTGTGGAAGACGTTGCAAATCGTGGCGGCATTGAATTTTCTGACGATGTCGACCCAAGTGAAGCTACTCTCGGAGGACCTGGATTCTATTTCTTGGGACAGGGGACAGTTTATGATAAACCATTATATCGATTCAGTAGTGATCGCAGTCTAAAGGATTGCGTCATGGAGACCATTAAGAATTATGAAGTTTATGTTTATTTCGATACTGATGGCAAACTCCATATGGCACCAGTTCCAGGCGGCTTCCTTTTCAATAAGACTCATAGCACATGGGACCCTGATGTTAAAGAGACTTATTACCTTTTCATAGATGCTGCAGATGAGTATTATCAGTTTATCATCGATGGATTGGATATGGTTTCTACCCTTAGTAGTACAATATACAACTCAGTATTTGTCATGAGTGCAGATCGAAGTACGGGCGGACTGATTGTCTCCTCAAGAGGAAATCGTCGTTCATTAACTAGTCCAGACGACATTGGTTACTTAGGATTTGTACGTGAAGCAAGGATACAGCGTCCAGACCTAGGAAATAAGGCAGCAGTCGAGTGGTGGTCAGATATTGTAATGCAAATGTATTCCAAACCTGGATTTGAAGTTGATTTCAATACGGCTGGACATGTCCCATCTTACCGTTGCGGACAGTTCATACGTTTGCAGAGAGATTCTGGCAGTAGTAGCAGCAGCTCTTCAAGCAGCAGTAGTAACAGCAGCTCTTCAAGCAGCAGTAGTAACAGCAGCTCTTCAAGCAGCAGTAGTAACAGCAGCTCTTCGAGCAGCAGTAGTAACAGCAGCTCTTCAAGCAGCAGTTCACTTGAAGATAGGAAGTTCAGGGTGACCAAGGTAGGCCATAATTATGATGCGTCTAATAACATGTGGAAGACTTCTATTGGAGCCTATCAGGTCGAACCTGCTTCAGCAAGTTTCAATCCGAGTCAGGATATTCCTACCGGAGACCCCGATGGAGGAGAGAGTAGCTAATGGCAGATCTAGATAACGTAATCAAGAAAACCATTGAACGTCAATTCCCAACAATGGGGGATGGCCTTATATTTGGACGTCCCTTTTCGTACGCACAAGTACAAACTCCAGCTGGTGACAGAGGCGATGTTGACCAAAGTCGCGTAAACGACGGTGGCGATAGGCAATATTTTAGACTTGGAATATCAGATTGGGCAGGCGACGACATTGTTGCGGAGTAACATTAGATGGCAGGCGAAACAGAAAAATATAAATTAGGTTGGTTGGAGCCGGGCGATAACACTGCCGCTCCCGATATCGAACGCGAAAGATGGTTGACGGTCGATCGTCAACTATTTGGTTTATTCAAGGTCCTTGGGAATGGCATCGTTGATGGATGGGATCTTATTACGAGCGATAATACTGTCCTTGAAATTACGGTTTCTGCCGGTTCTGGACATGTTGATTACGTTGTCGCCGACACTACTGAAGCCACTACCCTTGAGTTGACAGCAGATGCAGTCAATTACGTTTATGCCGGCATTGATCTTGATACCTACTATTCTGGATTTACGAGATTCTTGGTGACGACTACCACCCCAGGAGATGATACTCTGCTTTACCTTGGTAAGGTTACCACTAATCCAACTACGTCTACGGTGAAGGTCGAAGACATTAATACGGACGGTCGTCAACAGCTTGGATTCAGGGAGGCACTTCTCCAGCTATTAAAAGAACATAGGCACATTGGTGGTTCTGAAAGCCCGTCGAAAATAAATCTTGAGACCGATGTGCAAGGTTTTCTGCAGCCTGGAAATATGTCAGACTTGGACGCCTCATTGATTCTTCGTGGGGTAATTGACAAAAATCGACTGCCAAAACTCGACCATATTGAGGACCTTACAAACCAAGGTGTTCTGACACATGCTCAGCTAGATACGTTTGTTCAATTACTGGATAACGTTGGCTCTCGTTTAATGGGCGAAGTCTCTACGACTAACTTGCTGAAGTTGATTTTGGCTTTGAAGCATGTCTATCCAACTATAGATGAATATCTCGTTAATGAAGTGGCGTTTATCCCTGGAATTAGTCCAGAAGATATGGTGGACAAGGATAATACTACAGCTGAAGTTGACTACAGGACTGCGGCTGAAGGTGGCACCCATACTATTTCAGGTATACCTGCCGATTCTACGTCTACTTTTACCAAGACGTGGGACGAGAATGAAGAGTTTGACGAAACGGATAGAGTCGGCACCGTAGTATATGGCGACTCCCTAATGCTTTCGGCCCTTGAAAATCGCGTATTTGTTGAGGACTTCGATAATGTTAGTGATTGGCAGACGGCGGTCACAGACATCAGTGATGTATCCGCTACATTCTATACAGACGCCACCACTAAGGAAGAGGGAGATGCCAGTGGCAAGCTTGACGTAGGAGACGAAGACTCCGAGAGTGTATTGACGTTAAGCAAGACTTTCAATCCACAAGATTGGAGTCAATATGAACGCATCGTATTCAGCATTTATACCGACAGTGCCGAACATGGAGACATTTACTTCTACCTGTCAGACTCCGAAGCTGGAAGTCAAAGTTCGCACAAGCTTGTCTTGGAAAGGAATCAGTCGACGGTAGATGATGCAACACAGCAGATAGGATGGCGAGAAATCGTAATTGACATTTCTTCGTACGAACGTTCGAACATTGATTTTGTTGGATTTTATGTATCCACTAGTGCAGGATGGAATACCGACAAACCATTCTCATTGAACGTCGACAACATGTTCGTTACTTCTGGCAACCTGTTTCGCTCGAGTGGAACTGCTCGGTTTACATACGGCAATGATTTCCAGCATGTATTCAGCACTATTAGGTGGACATCTTCCGACCCGGATGGAACGGCAATCAGAGTCCGTACCAGAGTATCAAATGAATCAGACCTCCTTGATACAGCAGCATGGTCCAGCTATATCACTGAAAGTGGCGGAACTATTGATCTGCCAGTCGTAGGAGCTGTCTACAGGTACATTCAAATAGAAGCATTGTTGGAGTCTGATGATGACCGCAAGGCATCTCCGCAGATCAAGTCGTTAATGCTGGATAGCACAGTGTCATCTGCCGACTTTTCGTTTGATTATGACTCGTCTGACGAATGGAAATCTGGATCACTCCATAATATTGATGCGGATAAGGTTGAAGGAAGTATTACTGTAAGATACGCTGGTGACATTGGAACCTACGTCATGGGAGCTGATGGCAGCATTGAGCGGCTTAATTCAGATTATAGCGAGAAGCTTAAGCTGTATGGCACTTCAGCCCCACTAAGTTTTAAGCAGATGAAGTCTGGGTCATCTCCAGGATTTGGAAAGGTAGTATCTGTCGAACCTGGTGTAGATGGCACTTTCGTGATCAGCGATATTGAGAATGACAGGGTATTGGAAGTTGATCGTGACGGAAGTGTTGTGTGGGGCTTGATGGGTGCATATCCAGAAACTCCATCTAATCCATATGACGATATTCCTGAAGCGACTGCAGCCAGCAGCTCGTCTGGAACGGCGACCGACACTACTCAGGAACGTACCTTGGAGCCTGTCGGATGCTACTATGACTTAGAAAATAGTCGATTAAGTCTCATGTTCAACGAAGATCTTGCCAGTATTTACGAGACTGGAAACATAGATGTTTCGAAGATCGTCTTGCGTGCCGGGACTCGTCGAATTTACCTTGGTGAGGATAACTCAGAGGTTGAGATGTTTGGGATGGATCGTGAGCATTCCAGCTTGACTGATTTGACGAGTGAGTTTTTCACTGGCTCGAACGTTCTCCTTATTGACTTGGCACAGGCAGATTCGGTTTCGATTAACAATATTTCCGACACTGGCCTGCCAACTTTGCAGATATCGTCTCCAAATATCAATGGCTTCGAAAGCTCGTCGACTGTTGATGTGCAGTTCTCACTTTCAAACATTAGTTTTGCTACTGAATGTGGCATTAGACTGTGGCTTGATTCGAATTCCTCGATCGATATTTATGACAACCCCAATTACACCTTCAGTAACGTTGCCAATGGCAATCATACAATTGGAGCCGTTCTCATAGATCTATCTGGAAATGAATACACTCAGAATACTGCCTCGACCGAAGTTGAGTTCGAGGTAAATACTGGTACTCATAGCGACTATCACCTTGAAGTCACATCTCCTAAAAATAATCAGAAATTAGCCTCTGATACTCTTAGTGTAGTGTATAATGCGTACAATATGCCGGCCGGTGCGAAGATCAGGTATTCGGTCGATGAAGGTGCGGCCATTGAGTATGATGGAGATTCACCATTGGAGATAGATGATCTGGAAACGGGAGACAGGAGCATAGAGGTGTTCATAGTCGATTCCCTTGGAAATAGGCTTGCTGGTGAGATGGCTTCGGCTGAATTTGGAGTTACCATCGGTAATTCTGGATCAGTATCATTTTCAATCCAAGTTCAACAGGACGCGGTCAAGAGCTCCGATGGGATTGGCAATAAGTCAAAGACTGTTGATGTCGCTCACATTCCAGTGATGATAGCTAATGTCCATTCTCCAATGGATGCAAGGGTTGTAACTTCCGATCGTAGTGTCGGTGATACAACTGCGTTTGACGTCGTTGTCGCCAAGGTAGGATCCCCTTCATACCCTAATTTCTACAGTGTAGATGGTGAGGGATTCCTTGATGGCCATAGCGTAGTTCAGTTTTCTTCCTCTGGATCTGTTCGAGTCACCTGTAACGATGCCGTCATAGCAAGAAATGAGTCTGAGGCTGTCAATTATCTCGGGAGTGTCGAGAAGGGGGGCGAAGATGAATTCCTTATTGGTGACGCTTCTGGAAGACGGGCAATAGTGTCGGTTGCCGACACAAGAACTAGAACAACTTCGGTAGTCTGGGAATATGAATCAGAACGAATTGTTTCAGATTTCTCAAGGGTGCCGGACAATGCGTCCGAGATTTCGGTTGATGAAAACGGACTGTCCACTGATAGTCTGTTCATACGCCGAGATACTCCAATCACCTTCATCAATGATGCCAGTGAAAACATCAGGATACTATCTGGAAGTACCTCGTATGAGCAATTCCAAGCAGATCCCGATCTATCCCTATTCGGGTCCGACTTTGACTCTGGTACCTTAGAGCCAGGAGAGTCGTATACCGTCAGAATGATAAACTATGGAACCTACTACTTCTTTGTCTGGCCGAGCATCACGACGGGGACCGTTTTTGTAACAGAAAATCCGGTCTCTCCGCAGGATAAGTTCGTGGTTGTTGAGAATGATCCAATATCTTCATCTTATTCTAGCCGGGTGGTTCGTATGGACGCCTGGGGGAATGTGGAGTGGAGCTTCGGAGAAACTCTGGTCAGAATGATCAAGGACGCCCGACCGGTGTCCGATACTGAAGTAGTGGTGACAGTTTGAGTGCAATAGCATACGAAATAGAGCTTTTATCAGCTTCCGATAATTACCTCGATATTAAGGTGACTCCAGATACGGACCAGCCGTATGGATTCACCTTCCATTATCGTAAATATTCTTCATCTTCATATAATGACGATGCTGTTATTGAATGTTCGGACGCCTCCAGCATTATGGGCAATATGGTGCTTGGACTTTCATCTTCCACAACGGTTCGCTGGCACTTCTCTAGAAACGGCATTTTAAGGTCCGACAGGATGATGGTCGAGTTTCGACCGGAAGCGGTTGTCCAAATGTCTCTTTCCACTCCAGGGTTGGGAAATTCATTGGTGAATGTGGATGGTAGTGGAGTTTCATCTCTTAATTTGAAGGATCAAGGGGCGATCGATTCTAGCCTTTCTTTTGTTTCAGGATGCCTTTCATGGAATGGGGCTGATATCGCTTGCGGGATTCCTTCCGATTCATATGTTACGACATTTTCTCACCTTGGCGGCACTAGGATATTGATAGCTAATACCTCTGGCAAGGTAATTGAGATGAAAACTGATGGGGCTGTAGTTAATGAACTTGCAGTTTCCTCGCCATTACATTGTGGTTATGACAGTTCAACAGGGAATGTTGTTGTTTCATTTTCAAATAATTTCATCATCTATTCTTGGAAGGGTGGTGCCGAAACGGCTCCTGACTTTGGGACTGAGTTATTTAACTACTCGTTAGATATTGGAGGCTCTATACCTGGCCTTTTGTCAACTACATATGGGTTGACAGAGTATATTATGATGTGTGCCCATGGAGATGGTTTTACGGTAGTCAACACCAATCTTCTGTCTGCAGCTACATACACAACGGCAGCATTCGAGACTGCCAATAAGCAGGCCTCCGTTGCCGACATGACACTTGATCGCATTCGGTATGCTTTCGAGTATGGAAATGATAGATTTGCCGTCGTTCGAGCCGGCGGCGAGGAAGTCGGTTATGGCAGTACGCCATCTACTAATCGTTCGTATAAGCGTTCACTTGGCAGTCTTTCATCGGAGATTATTCACTCCGGCTTGTTCGGAGATGTCATGATTCCACTTTCTCCGAGATTAAGGGCTGAATTTGTTCCATTGAATTCATCCGCCTTGCGTAAATCGACATCTATTGAATTTGAATACTATGGTGCTAAGCCTAGTCCAGCTAGAGAATATCGCGGAGACATCTATACCAATCGTATCGAATGGGGTTTTTCAGGATTGTCGTCCCACAAGTCGACTATTACAGCTGTATGCTCGACTGGACAAACGATTCCAGTTGAATTTGCTCCAGTCCCTAAGAGGATCGGTTACATCAATCACGGCGAAGTTCTGCAGCCAGTCTACGTCAGGGAAGGGATTTCTTTTATTCTGCATGACAATCTGTCTGGTAGAAGTGACACCATAGCGTCATTTTTAAGCCATAATGGATCCACCTTCGATGTTCATGTCCCAGAAGCTTCGGCGGCTTCTTACGCGGCTTCATTGACTAATAAGTGTCATGGCGTCTATGATATCGAAATAAAGATTTCAGAAAGGTATTTTACCGACTCTGGATTTACTGAAGAGGTTTTGTCAGAAAGGTCGTACTCTTCGCACATTTCCTTAGTGTCGTTCTGGTGGCGGCAGATATTTAAGGAAATGGAGACGGAGTTGTCTCCAGTAGTTTCTACCGACTTTGAATTGGAAGATTATTCAGAATCGGTTGTAGCATTTTTCAATACTAAAACTGTGTTTCCAGACTTTTACAGGACTGTTAATGGAGTTTCAGTAGAACCGACCGACCGACAAAAGGAAACGATTGTCTTCGAGAATGCACTTGGCCTATTGGGTTTCGTCACCTCCATGTGCCCAGGTGATTCCGGAAGCTCTCCTACATTTTCTCTACAACCAAAAAGTTATGTAGCTGAATCTGACGACCACGGCAACCTATCTCGTACATCTGGAGTCAATACACTTATTGAGCAACCATTGTTTGGGCTTGCTGCAGACTATCAGCGTTCAGGTATGTTTATTGATTATCCTGGAATCATAACTTCAAATCAAATTACCAAGGATCTGCCGCGTGTTTATTTCATTGACACGCAGGCGTTTCGAAGCGGATTATCTCAAGACGGAATGGTCGTAGTTCCAGGCGGATATTCCCCTACTCATGCGACAGTTTCCAAGCTATCCGATAGTCAATCTCTTGAAATTAATGTTGATGCTCCAGAATTTACGATTGGTGAAGTGTCTTTCTATGGAGACATAGCTAAGAGTCGTGAGCCTCAAATTGGCGACGCAGTCGTGGTTGTTGAATTCACCTTACTATCCGGATCTCCCACCAAGGTTGAAATGGGAATGTCACGTGATGGATCTTCGGTATATTCCTTCGAGGATATCACTGGCACCATGAGGGATCATGAGTTTTCAGTCGGTGGAGCACTTACGGAAGATACCGTGCTTGTATCTGAGATAGTCCTTGAAAATAGTTCTGGGGAAAGGTCTATCTTCAATTCTAGATATGGCATGGCAGACTCCGCCAACAGCGTCACCATTGATAATGTCAGACTGTATGATGACCGTGAAAGCAAGACTCTGCATATAATTTACGACGTCGACTCTACTTACGATTTTGTTCCAGTTGATGTTGGTATTAGCCTATCATTTGGCGGAACTCCATATGACGCTACATTGTCGGGCGATATCGGCATGGTCCACCCAGTCCCTGGAAGGATTGCCTCGTTTACTTATGTAGACGTTAGTGCCGTAAACTTGAATGCAATCATGTCGATTGCTATTTCTGCCACCGACCCAATTGCTGGTAGTGTCGGTGGAGAAACATCGATGTCGTTTTATCTTCGTGGGCCAGAAGCTTCAGCATCTCCATTTAATGTAGATGCATTTGTGACGCCAGCATACGTAACCGAGGACATGACAAAGTTGTATGCGGACGGAAATGTCAAGGATGTTGACGACCGAGTTCGTGCACTGTACGTCTTGTCGAGTTCGTCTAGTTCAAGTTGCAGTTCCAGTCGTTCCGGGACATTTTCGAGTAGCTCGTCATCGTCTAGTTCGAGTCCATGCTCAAGTTCATCGTCATGCTCAAGTTCATCGTCATGCTCAAGTAGCAGCAGCTTGTCGTCATCTAGCAGCTGCAGCTCTTCAGAAAGTTTTAGCAGTTCTAGTTCTGAAAGTACTAGTTTTAGCTCAGAAAGCTTAAGCTTCAGCTCCAACAGTTCAAGCGATAGCTCGTCATCTAATAGCTCAAGTAGTTCTAGTTGGAGCTCCAGTAGCTCAAGCAGCAGCCAGTTCCCATTTTCTAGCAGCTCAAGTGACAGTTCGTCGCTGTCATTTTCGTCAAGTGACTCAAGTTCGTTGAGCGAAAGCCTATCTCTATCTAGCTCTTCGTCTGAGTCATCAAGTTCTTCGGAGAGCGTTAGCTCGTCAAATAGCAGTGAAAGCTTGTCTAATTCATCAAGCTCTTCGGAGAGCGTTAGCTCGTCAAATAGCAGTGAAAGCTTGTCTAATTCATCAAGCTCTTCGGAG
>Ga0114918_10000092_pt1 | contig 69177 bp, 40 predicted proteins | sample LantaG_FD_87015 | JGI IMG/M metagenome (GOLD analysis project Ga0114918, IMG submission 87015) | Deep subsurface microbial communities from Baltic Sea to uncover new lineages of life (NeLLi) - Landsort_02402 metaG | ecosystem: Environmental > Aquatic > Marine > Oceanic > Sediment | place... | reverse complement strand
TGTAATAGCGCAAAGGATAGAACTGGATTTAGCCCAAGAACAAGTAGATGCTTTATCTAGTCTTGAGAGTCAGAGAGATGCCCTCGTTAAAGATTATGGTCAAGTTTATTATGACTCTATATACGAAGAGACTTTCAACTATTACGCTAATAATTTTAAGATGGCATCAATACTTAAGCCTCCTACGAATTCTCAGGACCCCTCAAGCCCTATCACATCAGGGTTTTCAATATTCTCAAACCCCAGCACCTCTGATATGATAAAGTTGTCAAATAAAAGCCTGGGGCTTACAAAAGAGCGTGAGATCCGTCCTAGTTATACAAAAAGAATAAAAGGTGAAATCCCTTTTTTAATACAGATGGTAGATAGAGACTTTAAATCGTACGGTATAGGCATAGCAGGTAATACCATACTAACCTCTGTAAAATTAACCCCTAATCCTGAAACTTTTACAATAAATTCATCAAAGATCATAAATAGATATAATACTATGACAAGGTGGGTAGAGGAACATTGGGGGGATGAAATTGATAATATCACTTTCTCAGGAAGTACCTACTCATTTTTTGCGCATCAAACAGAGGGTATACCAGAAGTCGGCTTAACATTAAAATATCGTAATGGTACTAAAAGTTATGAGATGCTAAGGGAGCTCTCTAAGATATTTCAAGTAAATGGGATGATCTACCAGGACAATAAAACATATGAAGGGTCTGGGGTAGATCTTGCAGGATATACAAGTCCTACTGATATTTACTTAAATGATCCTGATTATTCTAACTTTATATTAAGGCATCCCCGCGAGGGACTTGCCAAAGAGAGACTGTACATTAACATGCAGTTTGATTATGTCTCAGTTTTAGGATATTTTGAAAATTTTGATATTGTAGAAGAAGAGGGGTCTCCTTTTAGGATGACCTATAATTCTGTTTTTAAAGCAGAGAAGACGAAATATCACCAAGGCCCTTCGGCTACTTTGAGGTTATAGAATGGCACTTAATTCAAATCCTACAACTTCAGCTTTTCGGGATATGGTACCTAGAGTAGGTGGAGGATTTCACCTTTCAAATAATACCTATTATCCATTAAGCTCCTCATCCTATGTTACGGCTATAAATAACCCAGATGGGTATAAGCCTTTTGAAGTGTCTATTTATAATAAAGAGAAGGATATAGAGGAAGTAACACTTACTCTAATGGTTAACCCTACGGATATATCTATCGGTCAGGTATTTGTTTCTAATTCTGCATATACCAGAAAAGGATGGCTCCCAACATTATGGGGCAGGCAGCAGTCCACTATAACCGGGAACGGAAAAACATCAGGTTTTTATTATGATAGTAACGTTGCTCAGATAACTAATGGGATCTTTTCAGAAAAACATGAAGGTTTAGTAAATAGTAAAAGGCGGGATACACTGCCATTTATAAATTTGCTTACACTAATTTCTATGTATAAAAATAATGGGAATTACTTTCTTAACACACCTGCAGATCAGACATACTATAGAGATGGTACAAGCCGTGTTATTACAGTAATGGATAGCATAAAGATCTCTTATGATGATTCTGAATACATAGGATCTTTTAGTACCTTTACAGTAAATGACACGGGGGATAAGCCCTACAATATCGACTATAACTTTGAATTTATTGTGTCAGGACTTAGAGGGGATAAGATAGATGGGCATTTGCGTCAGGGGGATAATGACCTAAACCCTAGTGTAGAAATATCGATACAAGGTCAGGATACCTCTTTTATAAAAACTGTAAGGATGAGTGAAGAGGAGTTAAACAAGCATTATAAGATAGATCCTAAGATACAGTATAGTCAGATGTCTTATAATTATGAGGAGTTTGAGTTATATGACGAGCAGGATTACTATAATCCCGTTCCAAACTCCTCGGGATACTGGGATACTCCGGAAGGTAGGGCGAAAGTTAGCCCTGTGCCTCCTGATACAATAAGAGTAGCTCGAGGGGGCTTAGACGGAGAGGGACATGATGGTAAGATAGATTACCGGACATCTTCGGGAGAAATAAGATCATTAACTGAGGGTGTAATCTTTCAAAAGGCTTGGAATTTCATAGTAGTAAAGTCTAAGGTAGTTGATAACGGGAAAGTACGGGACGCATATGTAAGGTATTATCATATAGATTCTGAGTCAATGACTAGTTTGCCTGTGGGTACCGAGATCCGGCCAGGAGATTTATTAGGGTCGGAAGGTACAGATAATGGTAAGTACCCCCCTCATTGTGATTTTGAAGTAAGGGCATTTGATGGGGCTTCTTTAAATAACGTGCAATACAAGGATGCAGAAAGGATAGATGCTACTACTGTTTTTAATACGGGGGTAAATAGATTAAAAGAAGCTGGTAATACTGATTATCAGAAGACAGAATACAAACATGGTAATAAAAAAGGCGTGTAATAGATGGCTGAAGTAAGATCCGGGTTATTTACAGTAAATGAGTTCAGAAACAGGAATGTGCTAAAATATGCTCCTGACGGCTTTATTGTTATAAACGGGTCTTTAGGTGCTCGTGTAGTATCCCCTATAAATATTAGTGGCACACAGGATATGGAGATCAGAGGTGGAGTAACCTCTGTTTCTATTAACGCAGCACTAAATCCTAGTGGTGCTAGTAAAGCAACTATAGAGATCATAGCTCCACAGTACAAGGGTCTCCATGAAGATTATTACGTAACTCTTCCTAATGGGGCTCGGATACCTTATTTCATACCTATGATGGAAGTAAAGGTGTATCTAAAAGGTCAGTTTTTAAGGGCGGAGAATAACTACAAGCCCCAATATTATCCTGCATTCTGGGGGCTTATACTAGATGTTACTGAAACCTATTCTAGTGGCGTTAATACTTTTTCTTTATCTTGTGGAGATCTTTTATCCTGGTGGAAGCATCAAAAGATAACGCTACGCCCAGCATCTTTACAGGCTGTTCAAGGAGCACCTACTGCTAATAAATTTGCTACTGTATTTGAAAACATGAATCCTTGGGAAGTAGTATACTCCTTATTCATGGATTCTTATTTTGCACAGAAGGGTACCGGAGAGGGTTTTTATAATTTTATATATGCTAAATTTTCTAAAGATGGATTTTCTCCCGATTTTGGGAATGTAAATGCGGATGAAACTTTTGGGGCCCTAGCACGAGATACCATCACCTACTGGAATAAAAGATTTGGATTTGATTCTGCTAATCCAAAGGATCCAAATAGAGTGCCTCTGGAAATGTACGGGCTAAGAGGGCCTATAAATGTAGACTCTATTGAAGATGCCGTATTAAAATTTGATTCTACTGCTCGTAAAGATAGAGCATCAAATATAAAAGCTCGACTTAATCTTGATTTTAATATTCTAGCAAGAGTGCAGCCGTATGGTGCCTTTGATCTATATGGAGACGGATCTGAACCTCTTGTACATAGTAAATTAGAGATAGTAAATGAGGTTTGTGAACAGACACACATGGAGTTCTTTTTAGATACTAATGGCTCATTTGTATTTAAACCTCCTTTTTATAACCTAGATGTTTCTAGCGAGAGTCTTCTTAGTTACAGGATAGACCAAAAAGATATTATAAATTTTACGGCTTCAACTAATTCGGAGAATATCGTCAACTATTTAGAAGTTACTTCTCCACTTAGATATGAGACCGGCCAAGAAGTTATCGGGTATCACATGGACTATGACTCCATGAAGAGGTATGGTATACGGTACCAACAGGTAGCTATGCGATATGGTAATGATGCAAAGACTCTACGCCTTCTTGCTGTCGCAGAGATGGCGAGAATAAACGGGGCAGCGCTTACTGGTAGCCTCTCTATACCTTTACGTCCAGAGCTTAGGTTGGGGTATCCTGTGTATGTAAGGCATATAGATGCTTTTTATTATGTGGCAGGTATAACTCATAATTTGACCTTTGGCAGCTCAGCTACTACGGATCTTACTTTAGAGTTTAGAAGAGACAAAATATTCGATGATGGTACTATAACAAAAGTCCCAGGTAGTGTGCTTAAGGGTTACGTCCAGAGATTTAGAAATAGTGCGATAGTAAATACAGAGTACGATGATGTTGATATAAAGATCAAGGAACTTACTAAAAGATTTGAAACTGATCCTTCATTAGATCCAGGTCAGAATATAGGGAGCTCAGCTGAGTTAGTAAATCTTATACAAAAGGATGAACTTCTAAGGCAGAGTGGCTTTTTAGCAGGCCCTAAGTCTACAGGTTTATATGAATTAAGTAAAGCTAGGTCTTCAAGTACTAAGGCTCAGGAGATAACCAATGCAGGCACTACTGCTGCCGTACTTTCAAATGAGCTGGTAATGGTAACAGATGAAACGGCACCTTTTTCTGATATTAAAGGGTATAGGCATATAGGATCTTTTCCTTATGGTGCAAATTTAAAACTTATGAGGACCTCGGAGTTGGTGGATACTACAAATGTAGTAAACTCTGTTAATGTTCAGGTAAATGAAGTTCTTCAAATAAACGGAAATGAAGATATAAATGATCCAGGGTCTGGAGAGATCTCGGGTACAAGCATAAATAACGTAGAATCTACAGGTAGTGGTGATGTCAATGAGCCTAAGGAAGCTAAGGTAGATAAGCATACTGTAGATACTGATGTAAAGAGAGAAGAAAAAGAATTGGGTAAGGTAGATCCTAACCCGGAGAATAATACTAATCTTTATATAGCTCCGGATACTGGTTTAAATAAGGTAAGATCAACAGTAGAAGATTCTAATGCAATAATAAATATAAAGGGAGCTCCCTAATGATAGATAACAATTACAGGTACGTAGGTCCTAGGATACCTGATGGGAAGAAGCTTCCTTTAGGTATAAGAAAATACGAAGATCTGACATTTCTTGTAGGTAGAATAAAATCTATCGATGAGAATAAGTGGACTATGACTGTTGAGATGTTTGATCAAAAAGGGACTATAAATAGCATAGGGATAACACAGCCGTATGCGGGCACCTCTAGCTATATAGCAGCTATGCCTGAAGTTGGGAGTATCGTTATTCTAGGAAGTCAAAGAAATTTTCTTTGGCCGATTACATACCTGCCAAATTATTATGCGGGATTAGATAGCCGGACACTTCAGATGTGGCCAGATAGCGTAGGCCTCCAAGAAAAGAATGTTTTCTTTTATAATATTAAAAAGTTGAATCAAGGTGAGTTGGCATTTGGGTCTTCTAAACACTCTGAGATATTTCTGGGAGATTCTATTGATATTGAATCTCAGGCTAATAAAATAACAGTATCACCATTCGATAATAGCATCCATGCAACTTCTTTAAGTAACTTCGTCTTTGCTAATGGTATCTGGTGTAGTAGGGGGTCTGTTAGGCGAAACTCTTTAGTAAAAGAAAAAGGTTATGCTCGCAGAGATGTCTTAAAAGACGGTAGAACATCATATCTGCTTAAACCTGAGGGACAAACATTTTCTTCCCGGGAATTAACAGAGTACTTAATAGAGGTAGATGACTATGGCCTGCCTTTTCAGCAGAGCAATGATATAAATGGGACTCGTAATCGGACTCGTAGAAATCCTATAGCTATCTTTGCCCTAGGGAATTTGGTAGGTAACAATATAGGGGCAGATACTTATGCTGAAGTTTTGGGTATAAGTCTTTTTAAGGATAAAAATGATGAAGATGGGGATTTGAATTTTACAGCTTTGGCGGGAGACGAGTATCTTACACGAGGCTTAGCGATATCTTTATTTAAACCGGATAGAAGAGATCCTAAAAGGGGCGCTTTTTTTGGAGTGGATAAAGAGGGGCATTTCTACCAGTATATCCCATCAGCGACAGCTTCTGGGCTAGGGCGAGGTAGATCTATGTCTATCCTGGCCAAGGGGAATAAAAAAGAGATATGGGGAGCAGATGCCTCATATGGTAATGCTTGGGACCTGGCTCTTAAGGGAGGGTTAAAGTGGGTAGTTGGAAACCACAATGACCGAAATGATAATCCATACAAAAAAAGAAGTATGGATGTGCGTACATCAAGCTCTGTATTTTTTAAATACGGATACACAGAAGATGTGCAGACTATAGCTGATCTGGACCGTACAAATACCAACTTAGATAACATATCATCCTATAAAAAAATAGAACTGGTCCAGGGCAATGAAAGAAAAGAAGTAACAGGAAAAAGAGAGACAGTTATTGGGGGCAGGGAACGACTTGAAATAGGCGGTGCAAGGCAAGAGAGTGTCGCAGGCTCATCTAGCATCATAGTCGGAGCTGACTATAATCTAAATGTTAACAGTGTTTTTACTGTTACCGTAAATAAAGAAAAGCAGGAAACTTTTGGAAGTCGTAAGACTCGAATAACCTCAGGAAGTTCTGAGCTTATTATTCAAGGGCCCAAGGGGGACATAACAGAGCAGATACTTGTTACTGGGAATAAGAGGACTACATTAACAAAAGGTAATATAGAAGAAACAATAATAACTGGTAATAGAAAATTAAATATAGGAGTAGGTAATTACGGAGCTGTTATTGGTAAGGGTAATATATCTGCTAGTACTGCTTCAGGAAATGTGTCAATTGAAACTAAATCTGGTAAAATGGAATTAAAAGCTTTACAAAATATAGATATAAAGACTAATCTAATTTCTAAAGTAACAATAAAGGGTGGATCAATAGCATTAAAGGGTCGGACTCCTGCTGGGGGTGTAATTACAACTTTGACGCATAGAGATTATATAACTGGTGCGCCTTTGATAGGATCTTTTTCTGTTACAGCATCCTCTTAACTATGCCATTAAATCCTATAACGATAACAGCAGCAATAAATGCTAACATGCTAAGCAAAGGCCTACTGGGTAAAAATAGTAGGGATATTGCTTCAGCTATAGGCAATGCTGTAGGTTCTCTTTTGTTGATACCAAATGTTGTAACGTGTGTAGTAAGTGGTACTGCAGGGCCCTCAGGAGTAATTTCAAGTTTAAGTGTATTAGGGGTTTCCCCGAAACTGATGAGCTCGCTTATGTTCACTAGGGGGCTTTCGAAAGGTTTTACTGGAAAGAATAGTTTAGATCTATATAATGCGATATCAGCTGGGGTAGCACAGGCACTTTTTTCGTTATATTTGACTGGTACTGTATTAGGTTGTGGTATAGGTACTGGTATTGGTAAATTTGTAAATATTTCAGAAAAGTTACTATCTAGTAGAATATCCTCAGAGATGCTCTTTAGAGCTATGCTGGGTACACAGGTAGGCGCTATGTCCGACATTATAGCATATGGTATTGTAACACATTTAAAGACATCTGTAAGTATCTCTGTTAGTGTATTAGGGGCAGTCGCTCCTATACCACCTGTGGGGCCCGTACCTGTAGCCGGTATCCCTTCAGTAACAACTCAAATCGTATAAAGGTTTAGAATGGCATCAGAAGTATTTAACTTAAAGTCGATCTATTTAGAAGATACTGTTGCAAGAGGTGTTAGAGTAGGGCTTAGGAATGCTCCAACGACTAATACCATTATAGTAAATGGCAGCGGTGAGCAGGGCGTTAAGACGGGTGAAACCGGTCTTAGTGCAGACTACCTGATACAATCCTCTTTATCTGCAAATGATCTTAAGAGCTATGGGATATTTACAGAGGGTAGTGCTGTTGTAAGAGGCTATACTGGATCACAGGATGTTTCTTACTCTGATAGGATAAGATTAGATACTGATTATCAGTTTTATACTGTAACAGGTATGCAGGGAAATAATATCTACCTTACAACTGATTATAAAAAAGAGAATGAAGAAGATCCAGATGTACAAGAGGGTCCATCTACTGTCAGAAAAATCCAACTTGATAGTGTAAAGTATGAGTACATAAAAAGTCATAATGACGAAAATATTATATCCTATGATGATGAGAAAAGTACCTGGGCATATACGGGTATCCAACCCGAGGGCCCTGAGATAGCTCCTACAGAAAAATTTGAATTTGATCCTAATTTAGACATACAGTTTCAGAAGAGTTCCATAAGTAGCGCAGCAGATTTGATGACAGTAAATACTACTTATAAGACACTAGTAGATGGGAATACTACAGAGATCTTTGACCTATCTGTAAGCCCGATACCATACCCGCATGAAAGTTTAAGAGTGTACTGGGGGAAATTAGGAGAAGAGCCCGAGCTTAAAGAGGAATTTGTAGATTATGTTATAAATTATAGTCAGGATCCTACACTTAAATTCCCTTACCCGCCATACGAAGAACGCAAAGTAGCCTTTATAAAGTTTTTGGGTGAGTTAGATAATGAGATCCAGGTAGAAGCAGTGGGTACTGATTTTGACGGTCAGATAGCTTTAATATCTAAGGATAAAGAAGATGTTGAGAGGCCTGTACAGAATATTACTCCTGGATCAGATTCTATTACAGTAGGGGGTAAAGAAAAATCTAATAATCAGGATTATCTTTTAAATGAAGTCACAGGTCAGGTAAATTTTATAAAGCACCAGAATGAAGAGAACCTGGTTAATGTCATCGCGTATCCTAAAAGGTTAATCTGGGACGGCATCAGTCTTATAAAAGGTGTTAAGGAAGATGAAGTAATAGATATTGATAATTTGGTAGTGCCTCCAGTAGAAGGCGTATACGATATAGATTATCCAGTTTATTTTGAAGATACAGATAGTAATAATTTAATAAGAGATATCGATTATATCCTCGAGACAGAATCAGGGGCGTTAGCGTTTTCCAAATCTCCTAAGAGTACAGATGTTTTTCTGGCATCTTATTACGTAGAGGGCGATGATGTTGTAGATGAGACTATATACCCACAAGTACTAAGAACAAAGCAGTACCCGATACTAGAAGAATCAGTATCAATCCTCAAAAAATATGAAATAGAAACAGAGGGAGAGATCTTCACAGATAGTCGGGTACTAATAGAAGGTACAGATTTTACTATATCTTATTTAACAGGGAAGTTAGTACTAAATGAGTCTTCGGAGGAGAGTACAATATCTCTTCAGGTATCCTACACTCCTCTAGCATCTATAAATTGTGTATTACGGCCTACCTCCGGGAATGCTCTTATTTATAGGATGAAAATTATAGATGATATCTTAACAGTTACAGATGGTAAGAGTCTTGTTTTTACTGTAAATAACCCTCGGGTATCAATACCAAAGGAAAATCCATTTCTTAAGAATGGGGATGACGGTAAATATACTTTTGATGGGACTATTATTGATGGGACACTATCAAATGTATATGTTAGGGAACGTCCAGAGGAAAAGTATATAACAGATGGATATACATATACTGATGTAATAAGAGAAGTACTTTTAGATGATGACGTTAATGAGAATAGGGTAGATAGTGAAGATACTGTATTAGCTACATATGATTTCCAATCGGAAGGTCTCCCTTATGCCCCGGTAGTTGTTACATATCTAAGGATAGAAGATGGGGCATCTAGTTTTAAGATAGAGGGTTTTGATAGGACTGATGTATTAAAAAAAGAGTCTGTATTAAGAATAGATAATTTTGATCCGGAAGAAACTTATTATTATCGTATTAAGGATGCAACCTACCTCAACGGTGATACGTATATATCTATCTACGGGGAATTTGATAATGCGGTATTCAATCCTAATTTTTATCTGTTAGATGATTCAATAGAGTGGTCATCGTTACCCGAAGGGTCTTTAGTAGATAAAGAAGCTTTGGAGGGTTCTGAAGCGATACTTCTTTACACAAATGATGTTAATGGGATAATAAACAAGATACGGGTAAATACCCTTCTTCAGGCAGATATGCAGGATATTTATTCTGTGACTTCTGTAGCTATAGCAGGGGAGAATGCAGTAGTATTAGGGATCTTCCCTACACTTAATAAGCAGATACAGGATACAATAGAGTATACTCCGTATCCAGTAGCAGAAGAAGGTACGACAGTACTTAATGCCTCTTATCCTATATTATTAGATCCAGAGGAACCTGCTTTTTCCGTGGCTTATAAATCTCCTACAGGTTTTGAAGGAGAAGGTAAAATATTGGTTCTTCCGGATAGGATCCAGTTATATGAATCAATATCAGGTGTACAGAACCCGGAACCTTATGAAGTTCTTTTTTCTGGCTATACTACAGTAAAAGGGTTGTCTGATGCTATAAAGGAGATTAAATCTACCTATAATGATAATATAACGGTAGTAGAGGGTGTCCCAGAGTATAAGCCTTTTAGCACAACCTATGTGTTGCCCGGTGGGGATTGGAGTGCTGATTTAATAATACCTTTTGAAGTCTCCGACCAGGTCGATCTACCGTATACTCTTACAGTAAGTCCCGAGCTTTTTAAGTGGTCCATTCTTAAGATGGAAAAAGATGCCTCATATTTTGATGTAGAAAATTATGATGCAACGGATAAATTTAAGGAAAATACTCTAGTAGCTTTTGCAGACAAAGACTACAATACAGTGTATTATCATGAAGTGCTGGAGAGCTCTTTCAACGAAAATACTTTAGTTAAGATAAAAGATACTTTTGTAGTAGGTATGGATGGTCCTGTAACCTATACAAATAGAGTAGAAGATTACCTGGTATTAGATAGCACCGTAGTAGAGGTAGACCCTGAGGCATCTACTATAAAATTTTTAGGTCAGAAACCTTCAGATATTCTCCTAGATACTGTATTTAAAATAGAAGATAAATATATCTATAAAGTTTTAGATATTGGACAGACTTCAGAATTTTTTATTCTGAAGTTTACTCCCACACTTAATCCCGCGATAAGGGATGAGAACTATTCTGGTTATATTAAATATACGAGAGAGGCCCTGCCCCTAGATGAATGGAGAGATCTAGGGTCCAATATAAATAAGAGGAGATTAGAAGTAGATACTGATTATTCTATTACTACAGGAGAGATAGTTCTTGCTGAGGGTATTAGAGGTCTCGATAGATTCAGTCTTAATTATATGGGCCAGGACAGCCTTGTAGATAGTATTGGAGAATCTATCACAGCTAGTTGTCGATATTATGCCAGCATTCCTGTAGGTTATAAAGTAGATGTGTCTTTAGACTATATAAATATTGATCAGTTTTACCTCCAGAAGCTTACTGAGAGGCAGTTCTCTGAGATCGTGGTAATACCTCAGATAGATCAGATACAGGAGCAGAAGGGGTCTGGAGGAGGCGTAGGAGTAGATACTAGCCCATCCTCACCCGACACTCCTCCTTATGAAGGTGGAGTATCAGATGATAACTATAAACTTGTTGATGAGAGAATAAAGAAGCAGCTATACCTTAGATTTTTTGATTGGTATAAACAGAGGTTAAGAGGTTTCAGCTCTGAGCTGCAGCTTTCTGTTGGGTTTAAATTCGCGCATAGTAATGCAGTAGGGAAAGTAGGAAGCAGCTACACATTAAATGATAGCGTCGTAGAAGATCAGGATTATACGCTAACTACACAGGACGATATTGATCAGATTGAAAATCAATTCTCTCAGTTCTTTCCGGTAGGATACAATCGTACTGCTCCTGATTATTATGATAGGTTTTCTAATGAGTACAAAGAGTCAGGGGAAGTATACTGCTGCAATATCACCTATATAGGGAATGATAATACGCCTGTTACTGTAGGTATTATAAAGGCATCAAAACCTTATTGGGCACGAAAATCAGATATCGATTTTGTATGCATTAAAGATGACTACATTAAAGATGACTACATAGAGGATACTCTTGTTGGAGAATATACACAGCCGATACCATTAAAAGATCGGACATTCACTAGTGATGAGTATACCTTTTTAAAAAGAATAAATGTAGGGGATTCTGTTAGACTTGATGCCTCAAAAACATACTATAATGTTAATAGCATCGTATCTCCTAAAGATAAAGAATATGAATATATAAAGATAACAGGTGGTTTTAAAGTTAAGGGCATCACTGATTATGATTTGAAGAGCCTTCAGAGCTCCCATGGCTCAGCTTTTAAAGATAAATATGGGGTAGATCTTACTTTTGATACTTTGGTAGACAGCTTCTCTGCTACAGGGTACTATGTGTGGATAAAAAGGCAGCAGTCTGAATCTTTTCCGATGTTTGATGATTCTCATAGTTTGGTAGCTTCCTCTGTGGGGGATAAGATACCTGGGCAGGTAATTGATACAAGAAGGATCAACAAACCCTCTAATTTTTTTATTTCTTTATTTACGGGCGAGCCCGTTAAAAATTTTGAAATTGAAGTAAAAAAAGATCCGGAGTCTGATTGGAAATCTCTTGGGTCAATAGATTTAAGTAAGCTGAGTAATAAAGAGGAGCGTAATGTAGATGATGTCCTAGATGCCCTTCGATTTGATTTTACTGTAAAATATGAGATCCCTACTTTAACGGACCCTATCATATTCTATGACATAAAAGAAGATCCTAAAAAAGGGTTTTTTCGTTATTTCAATTTATCCTTCGATAAAAACTATGATAAGGATGAGTCTACAGGATATTACGATTCTATACGGATAAGAGCTAAAGATCGTGATTGGTGGTTTAGGGTAAAGAATGGATCCTCTAATAACACTGTAGAAGATTATGGGTATACAGAATACTTAGAGTATAAGAACTTCTATGATCCAGAATGCTTGTATAGAAAGTTATTGTTGGAGAAACAGGGGTGGCAGACAGAAGAGATGATCTTAAAGGATCTCTATGACCATGGTGATAAATTGGCCCGGGCATTTGAACAGGGTCGGTTGAATAAAGTTTTTAGTATCTTCCAAAATCTTCTGTCAAAACCTATAGGTGGTACAGAAAATGGTATCTCGGATATTATGTATAGCCGTATACTAGCATCTTTACCAGAGCTCCGGTTTCTTATAAGTGATAATGGCCCTCTGATGAGGGTATTAAAACCAGATGGTGTAAATTATGAGGATGATGCTACGCCTGCCATTAAAAAAAGCTTTGAACAGACTTTAGAAGCTTACAATATCTATAAAGGTTTTTATGAGCGGTCCTTACTTTACTATAATATAAATAACACTAATAATGTTACTTGGAGAAAAGATTACGTAAGATGGGCCACGAGCCTTGAAGAGGGTCTTATCTATCAAGAGGATGCTAAAAAGATGTACACCGAGAATGTCGGAGTACTAGATGTAGGTCTATATAAATTAGATGCTATCTCCATTACCTTTCTTTCTCCCATAACGTCCTCAACTGTTTCGGTATATTCAGACCTTAAGGGTAAACTGATTAAGATAGACTTTATTGTTTCTGGACAATCCATAACGTATACCACCCCCTTATATGATATAAAGATATACGGAGGAGTAGAGACTGTAGTATATAAAAAGTTAGATTCTGTAGTATCAGATATTAATAGTTACAGATATAACGGAGCTGCTATATTCAATGCCACAAATTCTTTTGGGAATTTTGAAAATAAAGTTACTAAGGATATGCTTGAAGGGACCTTTACGGGTTCTTCCTCAACAGGCTTAATATTACAAGTTACAAATGTTGCGGATCATTTAGAAGCGGATTCAAGGATACTCTTTTTAAACAAAAATATTGAAGATAGAATTTATACACAGGATGGTCGTGAAAAATCGACACTGGAGCTTAGTTACTTAGGTAACTTCTACACAATGAAGCCAGATACTCCTGTTATAAGGATAACAGCAGATACTGAGTATCAAGCAGGGTCTGTGGTTAGGATTATCCAGAATCCTCAGTACTATGTTCATTTTGATGAGAATCTTAAGAAGATACTTGTTCTTAAGGGTGGGTATTTAGAGGCGACAGAAAGAAGCGACCTTAGAAATGAAATAGGGCAATATACCCCTATATTGGTGGCTTTTTCATTATATAACGATGCTTTAGAAGAGTACATAACTGTTAAGGATCTAGTTGATGATATAAATAATTACGAGATATTGGGGGAAAAGCTCTTTAAATCAGAATCGATTTATGACGAGAGTTTATCTACCTCTTCTTTCTATGTTAATGAAGATTTCGTGAAAGCTAAATATGAGCGTTCAGAATCAGCATATATAATAGATTTATATGCTCATTTAGATACCACTTTCGATAATACTGATGAAGATCTAAATCAGGGCCGGTACAAAGTTTTTGTTGATGGTGATACACATAGGAAGATGGAAGTTATCTTTGGAGCTATTATACAAGATGGTCGATATATAGTAGAGGATAATGATGGGATCTCCACTTCTTTTGTATTTGATATGCAGAAGGATAACGATGAGTTTTATACAATTTCTGAATTTTCTGAAATTATAAATTCCTTTGTATATAAGCAGGACAATTTATTTAATATGGAAGTTGTGTACCAGGAGGATCCTTTAGGGGATTTATCTACACGGTATATGGTAGCAGATAATGAGTATTACCCGCTACCAGCTAACAATCCTGAAATACTGTATTCGGATATTTACCTAGATACTTCTAATTTTGACTCTGATAATAAGCGAGATACTACAAATGTACAGAATGCTTATTTCAGTTTTCCTATGTATACTGCAAACGGGAACACCAATAAGACAGCCATAGAGGGTATCCCAGTGTCAGGTAGTTGGGATAGTTCCACAGGAGATCCTGTAGTACTCCTCAATTGTATAGATGATGCTGCATGGGAGATAACTTATACGGGATACTCTACTGCGGGGGATTCTAAATATTTTGATCCGCCTCCGGCTATCCTAGAAGACATAGATAAAAATGGATATATAACTGCAGAACAGCAGGCGCAGTTACAGTCTCTACTATATCTTGATAAGCCCGAAATTACTATTCTTAAGGAGTTAGTATTAAGAAAAGAAAGAACAGATAAGGTCCCTCTGGAGCTCCGAATTAATCTTAGAAAAGAAGCTACTATAAATGATCTAGTCTCAGCTATAAATGCTGCTCGGTTTGATGCAGAGGGGACTCAGACTCCTTTAGGAGAGCGTCAGATATGGGAAGCGTCTCTTATAGGGGACCCAGAAGTGCAGGGGGAATATAAAAGTTATGAGATTTTTTCTGAATATACCCCCGTAATACGTTCTTACGAAGTAGTGGGAGAAAACGGTAGCTCTACTTTTAAATCAGATCAATTTATAGGCTGGAGCTTAATATCTACTGATCTTAAGAAGGATGATCCTTTTACAATAGTAATGGATTCAAAAAGATATAGTTACGGGCCTAATTACTCCTTTAATATGGATGACCCGAAGACAGCGCAGGAAAAAACGTTGACAGCAATACCCCAGGGTTATAGGACAGATATAACACCCTTTGATGTTTTCTGCTGGGATGAAAAAGATACAAATGGCGATAGGTATGTCCAGGTAAAGGATAATTGGATATACTTTAAGAGTGCAAATGTTTTTTATACCAGCGCTGCGGATTACGGTCAGCCTGACAAGACCCTGGGGTATGGGATACCTTTGGCTGGCTCAGGGCATAATCAGGCCCCTGAGGGGGAGTACTTACTTTCTTTAGTAGAGAGAATAAATGGGAACAGTCTGCTAAATAAATACTTTTATGCTAATTTAATATTTACACGTACAAGTCCTAATAAAGCGGGTCAGTTTGAATATAACTATCTGCCTAATTACAAACAGACTATAGAAGACAAGTCAGAGATAGTAGATTTTAATTTAGCAGATGCAAATGTAATGGCAATAAGGCCTGGAAGAGATTATCGGTTCACTTCATCTAATTATAGCACCGATAGCGGTACGAAGTCTATAACAATTACTTGTGATTATGAGTATGATTATCAATATACTTTTGGTTATAACTTCTTATCTCCCGCGAATACAACCATACAGCAGTTAGTAGATGGCATTAATTCTGGTGTCGCACCGGAGTTTTCTCTGTCGGTCTTCCAGGCTCAGGTTGTAGGAAGCTATGGTACAACGCTGTCTACAGAGCTCTTGTCTGTGACTCCTGAGACAGCAATATCTGATTCATACATAGATTTAGATATTACCGGGAATAATACCGCAATGAGACTAAAGGTACGGAGTCTTACTGGGGCGGTATATGAGATCAGTGATGCCACATATGAGATCTCAGCGGACAGGAAGAGTCTTACTTTGAAATGTAAGATAGTGTATCAGAGCACGTACACCTTAAATAGCTTTAGTTATAGCAGTATGTCTATAGGGTCTTTAGTTAATTACATAGGATCGATCACAGATTTAGCAGATCCTGTGTTTCCTCCGTTGTTTAGAAGTAATCTAGTAAATTCTTTTTATGCAGATCGTCCAGCATCATATCTCCAAGATTCTAGCGGGAGTTTTTCTGGAGGAGCCTTTATAAGTAGCTACCTTGGGTATTTAGTAGGGCTGCGTTTGCTGAATATGAGTAATGAGACTTCTGTGACAGTAGACACGGACAATATCGTTTTAAATTCGAATAATTTAACAATAGCACAAACCAGTAATAAAAACTTGTATTCGTGGATAGATGATACATTACTAGGAAATTATAAAACTGGGTTTTTAGGCAGCAATGTTTTACCTATGAAAGTTGGAGGGGTTTATTATGGGACACTAGCATCAGTAGTAGAAAAGGTGCTACCTTATAATACCCCGTGGAAGGTTTACTTTGGTGTTTTGGGGGAAATGAAATTTATACAGGTGTCTGATTATAACCTGCACACCCAATTAAACTGGATAAAAAATAGGCTTGCCCAGCCTTGGAAAAACGAGTTTGGTATTGTAGTGCCTGATTATTATACTCCTCAAAATTATAGTGAGGATAATCCTTATGGTTTAGATTTTGATAATTTTCTTAATTTTATTAGGAATGTTAGATATAATCAAATAAAAGAGAGTATTGAAAATGAGGCTATAATACAGAATAAATATTTCTGGTTATACATGAAATTTCATAGGGAGTTCGGATGCGATCAGAGAGTCAAGGCACTTCAGGATCAGATAGAGAAGAATCAGCAGGACACCGAAATAATAGGGGATGTGGAGTAGCGCCTGTATGGAGAGTTATTAAGCGAGACGATCCTAGGCCCATGGGTTTTTTACAGAAAGAGCTTTCTTTTTTGTGTACGAAGATAAGCCGTCTTATGAGTAAAGAGGTCTCAACCTTTGAGAACAGGAATAAAAGATAAATGGCTGTAAGAGTTAAATTCGATAAAGAACCAGAATATACAGATCCTAAATTAGATGATTTGGGGATCGAGACAGTGCCCTATAAAGATTATATTGGTATCCCCGCTAATGGCTCTGGTATAGCGCCTGCTGAAAAAGAGGATAGCTCTCCTCAGGAGAAGAAAAACAAAGGATATAACTGGTTTAGTTGGAGCTTAAAGATCGGTTTAGGCAATCAAAAAAAGGTTGTAGATAATCTTTCTCATTTTCTAAAAGAGTTAGACCGCATACAGCAGGCTTTGCTTTTAATTGTTAAGATAATGAGGGTGTTTGTTACTGATCTTAAATCTATCTCAAAAGCTATAAAATTTGTAGTAAAACAGATTGTTAAAGTTATTAAGGATATGGTAGAGTCCCTTTCTTCTACGGGTGTCTACATGAGTGTTATCTTTCCTCCCTTTGATTCCCGGGATACTAAATATTCTATACCGATAAATGGGGGGTTTAAGGAGTTTATTGCTATTGTAAATCAGAGGTGCTCAAATAGTAATGATCCTGACGCTCCAAGATTTGGAAGTAATGATACAGTAGGTGGTATTATTATAAGTATGGTCGGGGGAGATAATGATCCTCAGTTTTTAGATGATATGATAAAGAATTTTAAAGTACTTTCTAAGCTTTTTCCGATGTTAGCTCCAGTAGCAGCACCACCGAAAAATGTCAAAGCAGTCCCGGGTTTTTATAAGGGCAAAGATGGTAAAAAATCTTTAGGAGTTAAGATTACTTGGGATCACCCGGGCACTCCGTTGTCTGGATTTAATATTTACAGGAACAGGAGCCCCAAACCTTTTAAAGTTCTAGATTCTATAGATTTGTCCTCTGTAGGGGAAGAGGAGCGCATCATAGAGGTGTTCAATGACGCCTCCTTTAATGATGGCACACCGGTTGAGATTAAAACTATTACTGGGAAGCCTTCTTATACTTATATCGATTTTGAAGTGACAGGCGGAAAGACCTACTATTATAAAGTTTATAGTACAACAGGTTATGATTTTGGGGGTTGGGGATTTTTAGATAGAGTTCAGAGTCCAAGTTCCTCGCCTGTAGTGTCCGCTACTCCAACTAATTGTATACCGGTCAGTGAGCTTAAGAAATATTCTGTATTAGATAAAAAAGGTAACACAGTAAAACCTGAGGAGTTTAATGGGGATTGGCAATCTTTTTCAGTCCGGACTCTTTTAGGAACCCAAATAGATAGGCTGTATGATTTATTGGATTTGATGTCTGAGAAAGTTCAGGGATTAGTGGATACATCTACAGATTCCATGAGTAAGTACATAGAATTCTTAGAAGAAAAGATTTTGTTATATACAAATATATTAAATCAATTAGAAATTATAATAAATCAGCTTTTAGCATACCAGCTAAGAGGCACCATGATGGTTTTAGAGTTGGAGCCTCAGAAGGGCGGGATGCAAGGATTCCTTGACAGGTTTAATGCAGCTACACAAAGTGGGGATGTTAGTGAATATAGTGGTAAAGGGGCACCGGATACTCATAAGGGTTTAGCGACCTATGCTGAAAAAGGGATAATGGCGGGTATAATTCTTTTATATGGATTCCCTGAATTAAGTAGTGACTACATTCTTGAGATGGTAGATGTTGAGGGAGCCGCAAAGCTCCAGGCAAATATGAAGAAGACTATGACTGCGGTTGATAGTTTTAAAAAGTTAGTAGGGATATAAAAACATGGCTGAGATATACAGAAAGAATCCATATTCGTTAAATCAAAGTAGAGCAGATATTGAAAATCTGGTTACGTTGCTTAATTTGTCTGAGCAAAAAAATGAAGTTGAAATTTTAACGATGAAAAGGAATATATCTCGTTTACATCAATTAATAAAAAGTAATAAAAAAGAGTTAAGGGATTATATCCAGACTATGGGGTTTCCGGAGTATATGCCTGTATTAGCTGAAACTCTTGAAGATGATTCTGTCCCGGATACTCTCCCCCAATCATACCTGGATTACCAGGAACCAAAGAGGGCTCGTTCGAAGATCTTTATAGATGAAACAGTAATGGCTACTCAGAGGGTTATTAAGAGGGAAATGGCTCCTGTAGAGTCTGCAATAAGAGACAGAATAGACAGAATATCTCGATTAAAGCAGGACAAGGCTAAGATAGAATATGAGCTACAAAAAAGATTAAATGTACAGGGAGAAGCATACAATAAAAGAAGAGAAAATATAGATTCATATACAAGTTTAATGAATTCGTATTTTGAAGTACAAGAACTTATTTCAAAGATAAATGCTATCAAAGACCTCTTTGTAGAATACCCTGATAAATTTACAACAGAAAATGCTGTATCATACCAAGATGATACCATGGATTGGTCCTGTACTTATTATAGACAGCAGATGGATGTTATCGTCAATGATTTTAAGGAATTTGGAAGTGATCACCCAGATCTTACTGATAGTGCCATATCCATAATAGAGATCTTAACTAATGATGATATTTTTTCTGCACAGTTTCCATAAGCAGTTAAGAAAGCTGTTGAAGTAGCAGCTAATTTAGACTATGTAAATCAGATTTTATATGGGATAAGAGATGAATACATAAGGGGTTCTTTAGATGCCCTGGCGGGTAAAAAGGGGATAAAGAACGAGGAACTTAAGATTCTTATTAATAGATCCCTGTTGTTGCTAGATTCCGAAGTAAAGGCATCTACTACGGATAAAGTAAATGAGAAACAAGTACAGGAAGTTAATAAAAATTATCTGGATGAAGCAGTAAAATATGTGGATAATGTGAAAAAACAGCTGGAGAGGTATGGTACCGCTGCGGGAGACTTTGTAGATAAAGGAATAATGGGTCTTATATCTTTGATAGGGTTTGCTCGAAAAAACAATAAAGTTCCTCAAACAAGTTTAGAGGATAGGTGGAGAGAAGAGATCCGAAATAAATATGGTGGAGATGTTGGTTTTTGTGACGAAGTTAAAGGTTTAAATAAGGATGGTGTAATTTCTTGGATGAAAAAAGATGTAGCTGTTGAGATACGTCCAGGAGAGTTTATATCAAAGACTTTGTATGATACCCAGCAGTACCAAAAGAGTCAGACAGAAAATAAAACAGACGTTTATTAATTATCTTCTAATTTATTCCCTAAATAATTAAGATGTCACAAGATATAAAAATACAGAATAAATGCGACCATTACATAAATTGGGAAAAGGGTGTTCTTCAGAAGGATAAGAAGAGTATCCTTATAGGCTATCCTATAGCCTCTACGTTGTCTACAGAGCTTAGGATAAATGATGTAATCAGGAAGAAGACAGATTTTATAGTAGTTACTAGTAGGAAGGATTATTCATTAGAAACCTATTTCTATATAGTAATGAAGAATAAAATCAAGGATTACAGGCCCCTGATAGAGGTTAAGTACACTACAGATGTGTTGCATTGTCCTAAATGTCTTGGTGTAAAAGTACTAGATGATTTGGTCTACAAACAAGATGGTGATATCTTATTAGTTGAAAAAGAGTACCTTCTTCTTCAGTTAGTTGAGAAATACATAATAACTCGGGTAGGATCTAATGTATACCATAATTGGATGGGTACAGGGATAATTGATCTTGTAGGTACAAGTATTATAGATATAGATGTTATCCGAAATAGAATCTTAAATCAGGTAAATTCTGGGATAGAAAAACTTAGAAATGTACAGAGACAGCTTCAAAGTACCCGTCGAGAGATGACTCCGGGAGAACTCTTTGGAGAATTAATATCTGTAGAAGTTGAACAGGCAGAGGATCCTACGATCTTGCTTGTTACCGTCGTTTTTACGGCTCAAAGTGGGAAATCTTTGGAATTCTCACAATATGTAGAATTAACGAACATAAGAGAAAGAAGATCTGCTGTATGATATCAGCACCTGTAATTTTATATCCGAAGACTAATTGGGTCGCAGGCAGCTCAGAAAAATATTATTCTGATAGCTTGGTACAGATGATCTCAGGGTATATACCAGTAGCTTCAGCAGATTACGAAGATAATGTATTGTTTTCTGTGCAATATCGATACCAGATCCTTAGAGACGGGACACTAAGTCCTTTTACGGCATTTAGTGAAAGTGGTATCACTGTAGGCATGACAAATTCTAATGTAGTTGAAATACCATGGAGTTTGAATACAGATGGTATAATAAGTCTGCAGAATAATGATGTTATCTACTTTGAATTTAAAAGCGTAAAGAGAAGTAATGTTTATACTGAAGTAGGAATAATCTTAGATGAGAGTAGCGTCATTTATCTAAATGCTGAGATAGTATCGGAAGAGCTTATTACTGCTACGGTAGATCCCTCTACAGGTGTTCAGATAAAGCAGGCCAGAGATTACATAAAAATATTAGTACCTCGAAATTCGATCCTTTTAAATGGTGATAGTGAGTTTTCAGGTTGTAGCTTTTATATCTCTTTGGTAGCAGGTGGTGGTGAAGATGGTTATGTTAGAATGAATGATGTTCTTGTAACCATGCCTGATGCTTTAGAAACTACAATAGAGAATTTAGAAGAATCCTCTATTGTAGATAGCGCAAACGATCTTACGGTAACTACAGTAAAGAGTCGTCAAGTAGCTAATGAATTTTACACGTATTCTTTTACTAAAGATGTCCTTTCAAGGTTAGTATCTGAAAGCAAGCTTCCAAATATCTTTTTGTCTGATGGTACTTCTCTAAGCCAGGACAGAAGGTACTACTTTGTAGCTTCTGTAAATGCATACGATGAAGTATTAAATCAATCCATAGAAAGCGGATACTCACAGGAGCTTGAGGGTAAATTTGTTGTATTTACAGATGAGTATGAGTCCCTGCCTCCTAGGACCCGTAATGATGTCCTTTTTACAATAACAAAAGATCTTCAGACAAATAATTCTAAAATTAATGCAGTTGCGGGGTCTGTAATCAGGGATATTTCAGATCCTATCGCAACAGAGTTTGAAAGGTATTATATAATACAGGATTTTGTATTTATTGCGGGATCTTTGGATACCCTTTTAAATTTTGATGATGCAGATGGAGATGGGATCAGTGATCCTATAAGTACAAGTATAAAAAAGAGAAGATTGGCGGATGCTCTTGGTTTAACAGATGGAGCGACTCTTCAGATATTAATAGATGAGCAATTTGATAAATATGCATCTAATTATGATATAGAAAGACAGTCAGCACAAAAGTCTGTTGTTAAGGCGGTATGTTATGTTACCCAAAAGCCTACAGAAGATATACTTATACCTGATCAGACTGTTTTAACATATCCGGGGGATACTAATCAGAATTTAGTGCCTGTAAGTTTTTTAACCTCAGGTACTAAGATACTCGATGCTAAAAATGCAGATTATTATTATAACCCCTCTACAAGAAGATATGAGATAGAAGTAGATGCAGAGGCTCAGATTGCAGGTTCTTCCGGAAATGTCCCCTCACAGACTATTAGTGTCATATCCAATGTGAATCCTGTTGTACAAGTTATAAATAATGTCCCCGCTCAGTACGGGTCAAATAGAGAAAGTAACTTAGATTTATCTACTCGTGTAAAGTTAGCTAGAATATCTTATGATTCTGGAACACAGGGGGGATATGCAGCTGAGGCCTATGAGGTCCCCGGAGTAATTGAAGCTCGTGTAGAGCAGGGTGGTGACCCTCTAATGATTAGGGATTATGATACCTCAGATCAGAAGCACATAGGTGGTAAAGTAGATATTTATATAAAGGGTGAAAGAAATATACAGTCTGTAGATCAAATAGCTTTCAAATATGAGTACCCGACGGATACCTACGGTAAAAAGGTAGGAGAAGTATTTGAGATTATAAGTGCTCGGGATTTTAGGATAAAGACTAAGAATTTAAAGGTAAGTGATAATAGCCCTATCGTTGTAGTCCATACAGTTAGAAATATTACCAGGTCTCAGGATTATAGCCTGGATAATTTTAAAATTGTAGGTGATGGTGATACAATCATATTGGATAAAAATATTACCAATAATAATATCGGTATGGCTGCGTTTGATGTGGTAGAAGTCGATTATAGGTATAGAAGTTCTAACGAGATCACATTATCGTTACAGCCTGTAGAAAGTGTAGTAGAAGTAACGGACTATAATGGGACTATTATAGATCCATCTAAATACAAGCTTGTAAAATTAGACGATCCTCTTGTAGATGGCCTTTCTAATATAGCTAAGGATTCTGTAAAATTTTATTTCGATCAAGGTGATGGTATAGAAAATTTTATAGAAGTGGTTAACGAGGAGCATGACATGCTTCTTAATGTCCCCTCAAAGCTTAATTATAAGGGAGTAGATATAGATACCATAGTGGTATCTAACTATAATGATGATTCAGAGGTCTACATAAAGGGCGTAGACTATGAGATAGATCCCGGTAATGAAACTGTATTTACATATGTGGTACTATTACCTAATAGCAAAATCAGGCACGGAGATAGAGTTTATATAGATTACAGTGCCAGCCAGAATTTTAACATCACGTATATAACTAACAGTCTGGTACAGGATGTCCAGGATCGCTTTGATAAAATGAAGCATGCTTGTGCAGATGCTATAACAAAGGTAGCTGTTAGTAATAACATCGATCTAAGCTTTAAAGTGATCTCTAAGTCGGGGGTTGATTCAAAATTATTACAATCCAGACTTCAGACTTCGATAGCTAACTATGTAGCTAAGATACGTATGGGGGAATCTTTTACTCAGGGAGCTCTTACTAATGTAGTGCATAACACTACAGGAGTAAAAGAGATTGTAATGCCTTTAGTAAGGATGATGAAGCGTAACAGCTCTTTTATACCCCTAGATGATTTAGGAGTATTAAGATTTGAAACGTATCATAAAACTTCTGCTGAGGGTATAACTTCTTACATTTCTTCAGATAGTGTTCTAAGTTATCGTACCAGTACTAACGGAGGAGATAGTAATCTTTTTCGTGCCGTATATGAAAACAATATAGCTCTGCAGATATCTGAAAATCCTTCTGATGTTTCAAAAGCAAGGGGTCAGTGTTATATCCAGTCCGATGGTAGAATTATAGTTAGTACTATGGATGGGTCACCCCCACAGAATAAGTATTATAAGGCAGCTTATTATACATACTATTCCGCAAATGAAAATCTAGTAGGGGATATTTATACCAGTGAGATAGAATACCTGGATGTGGATAGCCAGAGTCTTAAAGACATTGAAATTATTGAAGAGCGAGTAGTTAAAAGAGGATTATAAAAAATGGCAAGAAACTTAGGACCCGGTGTCTCGACTTCTTTTGGAAGTTACGGATATGCTTATGATAAGGTAGTATTCCAGAAGGGTAAACCGCCACTAGACGGGGAACTTAATCTTACCCAGGAACTACAGGAGATAATATCCCAAAAATCTATGTCTCATCTTTCGTCAGGTTGGATGAGCTCTCGGCCTTTTTATACCTCTAATCAATTAGATAATAGCTTCTATACACAGGATCCTGAGGGATCCAAACCTGAAGTCGCATTAGTAAACGGATGGCCTGTGTATGTTACAAATACCCGGACGCCATTAAAGCATGTTAATAAAATAGCTCTTAATGATTCTCAACTAAGATCAGGTAGTAGGACAGATGGAGTTTTTCTAGAAGTTTGGAGAGCTCTTATATCTCCTACAGAAAGTCAGTCGGGGGTAGACCCAGAAGTCTATGATGTAGTAAAACCTGAGCCTGTAACAAAGATAAGTGACCTTTATGGTATTACAATGTTTAATGAAAACATTGGTTGGGCCGTAGGAAATAACGCCGTAATACTTAATACAGTGGATGGTGGTGTAACCTGGGTCTCTGGTAAGGTCCCTGTAAATGTCAATTATAAGAAAGTTAAGTTTTTAGATACTTTTGTAGGATTTGCTATAGGTGCTAAAGGAGTAATCATTAAAAGTATCGATGGAGGTAAAACTTGGGTAGAGCTGGATACTCCCATCGAAGACGATCTTAATGATATCTATATCATAGATGCTCAGCATATCGTGGCAGTAGGCGACAATGGTACAATCCTCCGTACAATAGATGCAAATAACTTTGTACTTGTTACAGAGGTATCAAGTAACACTGATAATCTAAATGGCGTGTATTTTTACGATACAGCTGTAGGATGGGCTATTGGGGACAATGGTACCTTACTTATCACAAAAGATGGTGGTAATATTTGGACAGAGTATGTTGTAAGAGATAGCAGGGTAAATAGTACTGTTACTGCTAATCTGCTCTCAGTAGGTTTCTACAACCTTAATGATGGTCTTATGGTAGGTGAAAATGGGGTCATATACAAGACTACTGATAGCGGGTTTACCTGGGTATCTATGAGTGACCGGATATGGGTAGATGGTGAGTATAAATCTATATCAGAGTTGTATCCTACGATGCAGATAGATTTTAATAAGGTATTTATTAAAAATGAATACCCTGTAAAATTAACAATAGCAGTATATCCAGACTCTAAAAATTATTATAAAAATTTGGTTTATAAGATATCTCCTAATGAATACCCGGGATCTTTTGTTTTGGAATACACGGGAGTACAGGATAATATCAATTATGTCAATGTTCTAGATTTAGAGAATTACCCGACTACTGAAAGTCTTAGGGATGCTATAAATGCCCTGGTCAGTCCTTATAGATCGGATGATGCATATCTACCTAATGCAGACAGGGTTAAGATAAGAGTATTTGAAGCAGCTATAAATTACCAAGGTTTTAATCAGCCTTCAGATTTTAGACCTACCACGGGTACTTTTACAAGTACTTACCCTGCTGATATCTCTTTCTCTGTTGAAAATAAAGCATGGATCGCTGGATCAGATGGGGTGGCGTTAGTTTCCAGTAATAGTGGGTCAAAATGGGAGATCTTAGATCTGGGAGTATCAGGGGATCTTAACGACGTTTTTTATGTTACAGATTCTTTAGGGTGGTATAGCGGATTTGATGGCACTATTATTAAGTATGACCCTGCAAATATCTCAGGGAATACTGAGATACAGGATACTGATTTAAGGGCTAAATCAAAGGGTAGAATTTATCCTGAGGGCAATATCCTCTCGGAAGCTCAAGATTATTTGATTGATGATATAATATCAGATGCAGTAGGAGTAGAGACTACAAAAAGAGTACAGATACAGTATCGTATAAGAGTCGTAGATGGTGTAGATCCATTCAATTATCCTGAGGCGGGGTTAGGGCAATCCTATGTGTTTAGTCAGGGCCCTAATGTAGATACAAATGTCGCAGGTAATTATTCCTACGAAAATATGGGAGAAGAGAGTGGAGATTATGGTTTGTGGAGAGCTCGCTGCAGAAATACTGTAGATGGGTATAGCTGGTCTATACCGATGTTCTTTGTTACTCGACGTAACTCAGGGGCCTTTAATGAAGACACTAATATCAATGGCTCAACATTTTATGACTTAAATGCTATACGTCCAGATGCTCTTACTTATGAAAATATTGTTGATTTTGACGTCACGGATATTAGAAGACGGGTAGTTGTTGACTCATACAGTTACTATCTACAGAAAAACTTTGATAAATTGATGTCGAATAGGCTTAAAACAAATATAAGTGATAGAAGCCAAAGTGGCGACCAATATGGCACTGCAATTTTTAATTCTGATCAGTATACTGGAGTAACAGAAATAAATAATCTGGTCAGATCAGGAGTGAGTTCAGAAGCAAAGATTGTACAGGACCAGAAAACATTAGATCCGAATATACTTATTACAGAAGACGAACTTACTTTTGGGCCAATAGATAATGGGCTATATCACAACGACCCTGCTTATTATAGTGCGTATGTATTGCGTGACGGGGTTGCAACGGAAGAGCCCGTCCAGGGTAATTTTGAAGGTTTGGGTACGAACTCTGTTAAGTTTAATTTAGCAGAGGACTATACTCCAGCCGGTGGTACCTTAGATGGTATAGAATACCAGATAACAGCACACTACCTGAATTATGCAGGAGTCGGTTTAAGTCGGGTACCTCAGGATCCTATTTCTGTAAAGTATATATCGGACCCGGTAAATGTTATAAATGAATCTTATTATTTCAATGCGATAAGTTACCGGGAACCTTATAAGCTCTATGAGACCCTTACTGAGAATGTCTCAGGGTATACTGATTATACTACGATATATTCTCCTACTGAAAGTTTAGGTAATGCGGAGGATCTGGATCTGTACGGAGTACAGGCTGAAGTTACACCGGATGACCCAGACTATCTGAGGTCTTTTAGAAAATATAAAGGCCAGCAGTTTAGAGGGTCTTTATTAGAGTACCACTATTACTTTAAAACTGAGGTAACCACAAATATTATTCGTATCCCTAAGAATCTAAATGGGTATACTATTTACGGTGTTAAAAAGGTTAAGAATGTAAATGGTAGCTCCTATAAGATATCCTCGGATTTTGCAGATGATAAGTCTTTAAGGGATCGTGAGACTATAAATAATCAGGTGGTATATGACAACATGGTAGTATACCTGGATGATGCTTATGTAATACCACCAGATAATGTTGTAGAGGTGGTATTAGAGGCTACAATAAGTCCTAGTGTGTATGGTATCACAGGGTCTGGTATAAGTATTACGGATGTAGATGATAGTATCACGACACATAGTAAAGGTGAATATGAGGATGCTTTGAAGACATCCATGGTGTCGGCTTTTAATGTAGCATCTAAGGGTGTAGGGGGTTTTTATGTCGGGATGCTTTACCCCGTAACATTTAATAACCTGGTAAATTCCTTTGTTGTGGATTTAAATGATCCTAATGTATCCGGTTTAGGAGAAGCAATAGCTTTAGGGATGTCTTCGTATGAGACTAAGGATAGTGCTAACCAGATGTACGTTTTATATAAATCCAATACGCCGGGATCTGAATATTATTCGAGTGTCCCTGTGGATACTGTAGCAGGTTTTGGTACATCTACGATTACGGTAACATTAGGTCCTGATAAATCTATCAATGCGGGAACGGTTCTTATACCATTGCTGCTGAAGTTGAATACATTACCGGGTCTAGCTGATACATCTACATCGTCAGTATTTTACAGATATGTCCCATACCAGGGCATTGGAAATTTGCCTGCAGAGATGAAGGTAGAAATTTTAAATACCTCTGATTTTGTGTATGTCTCGAATTTAGGGACGGGTGCTACACCTCTGGTAAAGGGGGAGCCATATGAGATTCCTGTAGAACATATAGGTATCAATGATGATAGCATCGCCAATGACAATATGTTTTCTAATATTGATGACATGGATTTTAATTCATTTAGTATCGACACAGGATTTGTTAAGTTACCTGGTATAATATCAGAGAACTTAGCAGAGGACATCATATTGTCTGAACCTAATAATGTGGGTGACCGTTTGGGTAGACCTTTTTATAAAGGTTGTTCTCAGGATGTTATCTTCCAGGCGGAGAATCTTACTTTAGGTACACCGCGTAAGGTTTTTGTTCCTATGTTAGCTCGGATAAGAAGTCAAATGGTTGCTCCTTTCTTAAGGGGTGAGTTGGTACTTCTTATCTTCTCAAAGGTTTATAAAGCACGTTTAGAGAATCGTACGGGTTTCTATGAAGATAATAACATAGAGTATGAACCTGGGTACACAGAAGAGGCTCCAACATCAATATCGGTGTACAGGCTGACTAACAAACCGATTGTAAGAAAATAATATGGAAAATAAGAATCAGATATATGAAAGAAGAAATGCAGACGGAAGCCTGGATTACATTGTAAATCTAGGCAATGTCGTTTATAATACTGAAATTATTACTCTTTCAAATATTAGAATCCCTCTTTGGGGTCAGCCATTTTTTAAACTACCTGAAGATAAGAATAAATATCTTTTAGTAAATGTGTATTATAAGGTAGAGGATGGCTCTTTCTATTTTGAGCATCATACGAAGTCAGACAAACCTATAGGTCCCCTATCCTTTGCTGCTATAGAAAATTTACTCCCGATAGCACAGATTTCATTTAAACAGTATTTGAGTAAATATGAAGTAAGTGCTATTTATGAATACTCAAGGATGTCTACCTTTTCATTCTCTACTCAGTTTGAGCAGGGGGATAGAGGATTAAGAGGTCCTTTAGGGGTGACTGGATCTGCTGGTACTACGGGTATCCAGGGAGATGCGGGTGTCACAGGCCTCGTAGGTATAACAGGCTCTATGGGAGATACGGGACTTGGGGTTCAAGGTTATACAGGTCTTCAGGGAGTTACGGGGGTGTCACAGGATTTGGCACTTACTTTGTATACTAAGTTTAAGGTTAATGATCCTGTACTTATAGATTACTCTGTGTATGAGAGGGATTTTGGGTGGACGGCTTATGGAGCCGGTTTTATAGGGAATCCTGGGGGCGGGGCTACTTTTATAAAGCTAGATGAATCTCAGTATTTGTTAGAAGAGGGTGTAGTAGATAACTGTCATGCTTTTAAATATAATGGAGGAGGCTCTTCTTTTGTTAGGGGGTCTTATACCGGGTTTGAGGGTGTAACAGGAGTTATACATGCTTGGGTAAGAGTCGATATGTACCCGGTAGCTGACTTTACCTATACAGTAGATCCTCTGAATCCTTTAAAGATTAATTTCCTCGATCAATCTAAATTTTTTCCTGATACTTGGGAATGGGATATTGAGGGTAGTGGGTTTTTTGGATCTAAAGATGTGACTGTTATATTTGCTGCTTCTGGTAAATATATGGTGACTTTGAAAGCTACGAATAGTGCGGGTTATACAGAAAAAACAATGCATATAACGGTATAAAAATGGCGACAGTACCTGATTTTACAGTAACTCAGAGAGTAGGGGATGGTGTTCTTTACACCACGCTCAATGATAATACTACATCCTCGACTGCGATAATTTCAAGGAAATGGATACTAGGGGATGGTACTATCATTGATGGTAACAGCTCCTCGATAAATCACACGTACTGGTCAGAGGGTAAGTATAGTGTGACTCTTCTAGTGGATGACACCATAGACCTCGTCCCAGTAACAAAAGAGAATTATATAATTGTTAATAAGGTTTATACAGATCCTCAGTTTATTATTATGCAGTCTCTTAATAATGATACGGGGGATTATTGGAAGTTTTATTTAGATGAATTTCTTCATCTAGTGTTTGAGACAAAGGGTACGATAAGACGTTCTGTGGATGCTGTAGGAGATATAAATAAGTGGCTTTATTTAGAATATAACCAGGTAGAGGATCAACTGTACTATGGTAGATCAGATTTATACAGGGTAATTTTAGATAGCTCTAAAGTTTCTAATACAGCTCCGATGGTAGTATCTGAGTCAAAGGTAGAAATTGCGAAGGATAGTCAGTTAAAGCTGGATGAGCTTAAAATATGGTCTGAGAGTAAGGATTTAAGAGAGTACTTTTCACAGACCCGTGGCAGGGCTGTTTATCTGGATGGGGTATAAGTTATATGGCTTCAGCAAATATTATAGCGGATGTTACTGTAGGAGTAATGCCTCTTACAGTTAATTTTTTAGCAGATGTAACCTCAGGAGAGCCTTATCAATATGAGTGGGAGTTTGGTGACGGGGAGACATATACAGATAATGATCCTGAAGCTGTTCATACTTATAATACCTATGGAGTCCATACAGTAGTTCTAAAGTTATATAGTGGTACTGGGATAGATTATATCCGGATGTTTAATCTAATTAAGATAGCAAAGCTTGATTATACTGTAGATGTTCAGAAGGGGTATATACCTTTTACAGTAAAATTTACTAATACAAGTGTAGCTCCTTTTGGTTTAGTTCTTTCAGATTGGGAATGGGATTTTGGAGATAGCTCTCCTGTCTCATCTGATGTAAGCCCTCAGCATGAGTATGCTGTAGAGGGGAATTTTAATGTTACTTTAAGTGCGAACCTCTCATAAATTATGGCATACGATAAATTACCTTCGGATAAGATTACATTTGATATCTCTGCTGAGCGCAGCCCTAAATATTTTTTTTTGAGAAGAAAGACATTTACAGGGGCCTTTTATGTTAAGGTTGGCATATAATGGCTTTTGATAATCTTCCATCATTAAGACTTACATTTGATACAGATGATCTCCGAATAAATAGGGATCTAGCAGCTGTCCGGTTACCCTCAGGTAGGTTTGTGGTACTATATGAGAAAGAGCTTTATTCAGGGAGGCTCAGTGATTCTCGAACTTCTTTTGTAGACACTACTTTTAACGTTAATGTGGAAGCGGGTAATGGGGAGATAAATGGTACTCCGGTATCTTGGACGGCTCATTCTTTGGTAATGCCCGCAAGTACAAATCAGCTTATATATGTAGATGCAGTCGGTAATGTCCTCAATACTGAAGACTACCCAATGAGTGTTGTAAAGGATGTGATCCTTTTAGCTCTAGTATATGTAGGTGAGTTTTCTATTACCAGTTTAGAAGAGTTAGAGAAGTGGGGCAGGTACGTATATGGGCGGCGTCAGATACAACAGGCTGGTAGTTGGGTATGGGATGACTATGAGTTTATATTAAATACGGGGGAAGACCCTAAAGCTTTTTATGATGTTTCATCAGATAAAATTTATGTAACATATAGGAAGGACTCATCCTCGAATGTTAGGGTATTAGATGTAGCAAATGAGCTGACTTGGTCGTACATACCTAGTGTACTTCTTTCTGGATTCGGTGCTCAGATTAATATGAGGCGGGATCCAGAAAACGAATTCACTATGATGAGTAGCTCTTCTAATAATCTTTCTATAGAAATACAGAGTGATGACTTCATGAGAATGGGAACAACTGGACTCGGATATTTCCTTGTAGGAAGTATATACGAACCGTTTATTTATTTGCCTAAGATAGATACACAGTATGAGGCATACGTTCAAAAGCCCTTTTTTTATGAGATAGGTTATTTTAATGTAAATAATTTCTTTGTGGTAGAAGATACGATACCTTTTTTAGATTTTCAGGGTTTTGAAAGGTGGTATCAGTGGACGGGATCATACGGTGACAAGTACATACGCATGAGAACGCCCTTTTTCTCACTTATAAAATCTGAGTTCGTTACACCTGTTTCAGGGTATAGACAGATAAGTATCTGGCCTCCTTTTGAAGATGTGGGCGGTTTAGGTACACCTCAAATAAATGTAGATAGCAGGGATTATGTTTTTCAGCAAGGTAGTGGTGCTGCGTCGTTAAGTTCTGTGGGGGTAACTGCAGAGTTCGATCAGGATTTTTATACTGTAGATCCTGATAGTTTTTCTTTTAAGAGCGGTTCAGCGTTAAGTTTAAGTACTTTTTCGGAGATAACTGCTGAGTTTGACCAGGATTTTTATACTGTAGATCCTGATAGTTTTACACTGGGTAGTGGGTCAGCATTAATGAGTAGTATTACTATAACGAATAGTTAAAGAGGGTAACAGGTTATGTTAAAAGCTAAAGGTTTTTATGAGTGGAAATTAGTTAATGCTGACACGAATGAGACTGATTTAGAAGGGTCCCAATGGAATACCGTTAGTGATAGGATGTTAAGCCTTTTATGTAACCAAACTGATTTAGGAGCCAGTAGTTACTTATCAGTAACTAGTCAGAGCTTCGATTATAGAATACAGCTATCTGATGAAATTTTAAATCCAGCTACAGACTATAGAGTAGCGGGTTTATCGGACAGTATAAGTGTCCTTGTTGAAAGTAGCGACCTAAATTTAACTCTTTCTACAGTAGACTATGATAATAATTCTTTTTGGTTAAGCAATAACTTTGGATTACCCGGTTCGACTCGCACAATACGTTTGATAGGTCTACGTATGGACTATACCCAGTGTGATTTTAACTCTTTTATAGAACTATCAACTCCCATTACTCAGAATACAAACCAGTACCTTTATGTTAAGTATACTTTTTTTGCTTCTTATTTAGGAGGAGGATTTAATGTTCCAGATAATAGGTATTTAAATTTTGGGATAAATAGAGCTATCCTATTAGATGTGGGGAGACTTTTTGGGTCTTCTAGCTCAAGTACTACGGATCTTCATTTGTGTTTTACTAGATTCCTTCCTCCTTCTGACGTGAACAAACTGATGAGGGACCCTGCCATAAGAGCGGACACATATGATGATTCACATGCTCTGTCAAAGAAAGGATCTTACTATTCGAGGAGGGTCAAAAGGGACTTTGCTACTACGGAGCATTGGGGGCCGGTAGGAGCCCTGTGCTTTGCGAAAAAACATTTAGCAAGAGCTTATATAAGTACTCAATACACTCAGAGTTCCTTTCAGGCTACATATGGATACTCCCCTATTGATACTTTGAGGCCGAGTTTCTCCAGAGTATTTGCTCATCCTGTAGGAAGAGAAAGTCAGATATTTAATGATGCAGGTTATCCTCCCTTGTCACAGGGAGTTTTAGAATTGTCTGGTATCCCTAACAACATATTTAACTATGTAGGTAAGACAAGAATAACAAAGACGGGAGATGCCTCTGATGTGGTAGACGATACTTTTACGGTATCTGGCTCTCCTATAGACGATATCATTATGGATCTTGACCAGGACTGGGCAGTAAACGATATAGTGCGTGTCACAGGCGGGAGTTTACCTTCTCCTTTAGTGATAGACACAGATTACTATATCGTTTATAAAAATACTACGACTACACGCTTATCTACTTCAGAAGGAGGGTCAGCCATCACTCTTACGTCTGATGGTAGTGGTACTATGGTCAGGCAAAACACCGGACAGTACGTAGTAGAGGCATCTCCTTGGGCTCCAGGAGACTTTATATATCAACTATCCATGGGTATAGATGTGGATAATAAAGTTATGCCACATGATTTAGGCTGGTCGGGTGATCCTGGTGAAGGTGGTACAGCTGGTGCGGGACCTTCCATATCCTCTTACGCTATGATGGACTCTATGATAGAAGGATGCTCAGAATTACTAGGGGGTTATTTATACACGGTACAAAAAAGTAGGTATTCAGGAGATTACAACATGTGCCGGTGGCTGTGGAACACCCTGGAGACATCCGAAGCTCTTTGTAAATTTGGAGATAGCTCTACAAGATTGCGCCGTGTAATAACGATAGGTACAAAACTTTATATAGGGACAAATCAGGGGATTTTTGAGTATGATACTACAGCTCCGACAACATCTCCTACACTATTAGTTGTGGGCGGAGATGGTCTTATTGATAGTAATATAAAAGACATGGCGTACGATTCTGTAACTACATATCTGTGGGCGGGCCATGATACAGGTTTAACAAGGATAGATCTTGCAGGTCCAACAGGGATACAGTATACAACAGCAACCGCTTTAAGTGGAATGAGCACTTATGAGATTCGCATATGCGCGGGTCAACTTACTGCGAACAACGGTAGAGTTGTGAGGGGTGGTAGATACCCTGATATGTCTTCTGATGAGGGTTCTTACTACTATGATAAGGCATGGGTACTTGAAGATGGTGTAGGGTGGTATAACGTAATGGGTATCCCCGGTGCAAGTTCATCCTATCATTATGGAGTGTCAATAGTTGAGGGGACTACACAAGTCTTCATAAGGAGAGGCACGGATATACGTTTATATGATGTCACTGTGACGGGTGCAGGTACAGGATCTGCTTCTTTAGTTTCCCCCTATCCTGTTTCAGTTGAGAATATACTTTCATATTGTTATGGTCCTTTATCGCAAATTTATGAAGATACCTTCGTTGACCTATATAGTTATAATCCAGGAGATTATAACTATGTAATACGTGTTGCTGTATACAAACTAGACGGTACTTCGAGTGTAACAAACTATGGGACAGCATGGTATTCCCGCTTCAATAATTGTGACGCGACCCTTTATGGTGGGACATTATTGTCTCGTCTACCGTGGTTCTATTCATGCTGGCGGACAAAGATAGCGCTAGACAATGGAATGAACATTAAACTTATGAGTAATGTTTTTTTTCAGGTGTCTGATACAGGTCGTCCTGCAACGTATGGGTGGAACGGATCCTCATGGGAGTATCAGACATCTCCTACTCCAAGAAAAATACAAAAAACGGGTACGATGCCTTTTCTAGACGATTTGTCCCTACAATTTAATAATGCTACGGGTAAACCCTGGGATGAGCAGTTTATAGAAGGGGAACAGTTTACCTTCGGGTATGGTCCAATGCCTTTTAAAGACAACCTTCAGACAATGAGTATGCAGGGTAAATATTTCTATTGTGATGCTCGAGGAGAAGAGAATGCCTACGACACGATAGGCAGTGGAGAGATCTATGAGATATCCTCCGCAACCGATCCTAACTTTAGAGATATAGATTCGGATGATGATAATGCACGGATATACGAGATACCCGCTTCACAGTCCTTTAGCTATAGTGACGTTACAGACATACTTACAGTAGCAGAAGATATCCCTACAGGTAGCAAAGTACTTCTATACTCAGACAATGATGTACTGCCAGATCCTTTGGTAGAGGAGCGAATATACTATGCTATTAATGTATCACCTACGGAGATTCGGTTAGCGTACTCTGTGTCAGATGCATCAAATAACACCTACATTAATATTCTAACAACTCCAGGTGTGGGTGTGACAACATACACTCTTCCAGTACAATACTCTTATGTTTCTATAAGTGGGTCGGAAGAGGAAGCTGGTGGGATAACTGCTGATTTAGGTAATAATTGGTTAGAAGTTGATGGAGCGATATTCCAGGATGGTACAACGGTTCAATTTAAATCAGATAATGGTGTTTTACCTAGTCCATTAAGTGAGTTTGGTTATTATTATGTTATTTATGTTGATGATACTACTATACAGGTATCTTCAACTCCTGGACCTGGCTCCCCCATCGATATACTCCCCACAGCAGGTGTAGGTAATATTACTATATACACACAGCAGAAAACAGGAATGTTTAAGTACTGTACTATTGATACAGGGACGGATCTGATATCGATGGACCACCCATTCCCTGTGGGATCTCTTATAAGATTAAAACAAGATACAGGTTTGACTCCGTTCCCATTGGTAAACGATACCTGGTACTATGCGATACCGGTGGCGGGTGAGCACGACCATGTGCAAGTGGCAGAGACATACCAGGATGCTTTGTCTAATACTCCTATAATAATGGCGGGTCCAGAGACCCCTATAGTGGATTTATATCGACCAGTATTACCAGACAACAGCTATGGGGTTTATTCTAGTAGAGGGCATTTTCAATTCTCTATAAGATCTACAGGCAAGACCTTTAGACTTACATACATGTACACTATGCGCGGGTAACAAAGTATGTCTATACCAATTACCCAAAGAGAAGAGCATTTTTTAACCGGGATCGGTAATGAGAGGATACCTCAGGGTATCCTTGTCAAAGGATCTTTTTGGGCTGTTATACGTATCAATGCTCGTATCTTTTTGTGCGAGTATGAAGGAGAGAAGTTCAGACTTGATCAGATCCTGGCTTCTACCTTCAGAATATCAAAAGCACAGACTCCTGCTTATGTCATAGATACCGATAAGATATGGTTCTTTGGTGTGACACAAAATGGGGATCTAAATATGTACGTGATAGAACCATTTGGTTCAGAGACCCCGTCTGTACAGCTTGTGCGCACGTTGCTTAGTAATGTCATACAGGTGTCTCCGTATGTGGAAGCAGGTATGGAGCCTCGGTTGTTTGTGCTCTTTGATACAGACCCAAAGACTTTTAGGTACTATGTGTATGATGATATTATCAATGGGGTAGTACAGGAGTCTTCAGACTTATATTGGGATACTACTCGTGTAGGTGAGTTCCAGTCGGTAGTAGATGAGCTTGGATCCCCTCTATATAATGCATACTCAGCTGTAGGATCTCCCCCTAACGTGTTTTTGGAGGAGTACGTCCCTGTAATAGTTTCAGACTTCTCAGGTACCCCTACATTAGGGGCTCCTCCTTTATCTGTAACTTTTACGGATCTATCTACAGGTTATATCACGAGTTGGTTATGGGATTTTGGAGATACTAATACTTCTACGGATCAAAATCCTATACATATCTACAGCTCTCCGGGTACCTACACAGTTACTTTAACTGCTAGTGGACCTGGTAGTTCTGATGCTGATATAAAAACAGACTACATTTCTGTTATCTCACCGGCTCCTGTAGCAGATTTTACAGCTACTCCTACAGATGGGTATTTCCCGCTAGTACAGTTTACAGACGCATCAATTTCATTTTTACCTATTGTGCAGTGGTTATGGGATTTCGGAGATGGGTATAGTTCAGAAGATCAAAATCCACAGCATCGGTTTAATGTCCCTGGGCTTTATACAGTTAGTTTAACTGTTTGGAATAGTCTTGGTACTCAAGATACTGAATCTAAAACGGATTTTATACATTCGAGGACTTTTCAGCTTCTGGTGGATTTTGAGGGTATCCCTACTGCAGGCCCTGCGCCCCTTACAGTACAGTTTAAAGATAAATCTGAAGTACCTGTGGGATACTCGATATCAGGGCGTACCTGGTATTTTGGGGATGGTAATACTTCAAATGAAATTAATCCAAAGAATACATACTTAACTCATAATAGATATAGTGTGAGCCAGAATGTGAAGGTGGTGATATGAGTCTAAGTGTAAATATAAATTTTGAAGCCACTCCATTAACAGGTAAACCCCCATTAGCTGTAGCTTTTACAAATTTGACAACAATTTCTTTGGGCTACTCGGTTGATGGGTGGTTATGGGATTTTGGAGATGGTAATACATCTACAGAAGAGCACCCTGTACATGTATATGTACAAGATGGTTTTCATACGGTCAGTTTAAGAGTACGTATAAACGTGTAATAAAGAGAAGATTTTCTTTTAAAAGGTAAGTATGTCTACAAATATATTGACATCAAGTTAGAAGGAACGGTCCCCGTATACTTCCAGAGTTATAGAGACTACTGTTAGTAAGACAAGTTACATAGATTTTTGACTAAGGATTTATAGAATAAATGAGTTTATTCGTATTAGCTTCTGGATATAGTGGTATATATAGATCAATTGATGAAGGAGTCAGTTGGCAACCGGTATATACAGACTATCCTGTAATAAATGTTACTTGCAAAGATAGTCTTTGTTATGGACTAGCTTATATATCGGGATCTCCTAATACTACTAGAATAATAGAGTCTACTGATAGAGGAGAGACGTGGAATTTGATAGGTCCTTCATGGGATTTATCAGGGACATGGTACGGAAACGCCTATGTAGAATATTATGATGTTTGGTTGCACCTATTTGAAAATGGAACATTACTTTTATTTACTTATTCTGATGGTATATATAGATCTACAACAGGGCCAGCAGGTCCCTGGACTTTAGTAAACACATCCTATAAAAGAGGCCCTTGGTCTGTTAAAGATTTTGATACAGGGTCTGTTTTAGTTCTTAGGGGTTATTCTGATCCTGGTCCTAAACGCTTCTACGATATTATAGAGAATTATGGAGCTGGGCCTGTTACTTCCGTAGATAAGCCCGAGACACAGATATTCTCTCCTTCTTATTATATAGCAGGGATGCTATCAACTTATGATGTTATTTATGTGACCTCAAATCACATAATAAGAGTTGGTGGAGGGTATTTTGGACCTCCTACGGACAATGTATCACTTGTTGCACACTCTTTTGATGGGGGGGCAACATGGCCTAGTACTCCTACTTTAGGTCAAACGGGGTGGCCTTACGATGTATTCGGAGGATATAATGCAGTTAATAGAGTAATACGACTTTTAAATTCGGGAAGAGTGCTTGTAGGTACTTCTGGTGGCATAAGTATCTCAGACGATCTTGGGGAGCACTTTGCGTCTATATATTTAGGACAAAATATAGTAGATATAGAAGAAGATAGTAGTAGCACTACTGTGTATGCAATATCCTATAATGGCGGTGTTGAAAAATCCACGGATGATGGAAGTAGTTGGTCCTCTGTTTTTACACAGACGGGATTAACACATCTTGATTTGATAGAAGGTATAATACCTCCTGTAGCTGATTTTACTGCGACTCCTTTAGAAGGATATAATCCTTTAACAGTACAATTCACAGATGAGAGTATATCTGATTCTGATCCAATAACTTTATGGGAATGGGACTTTGGAGATAGTGGAGTATCTAATGTTCAAAATCCTTTGCATATATATGGAAGTCCTGGAAAGTACACGGTATCGTTAACAGTAACAAATAGTATAGGATCAGATACATTAATTAGAACAGAATATATCGTAGTTAATTTTGAAGGCATAAAACAAAAAATTAACTATGTAAGGGTCTTCCCGAATTTGAAGACTTATGATGAATCTATCCTGGATAATAACCTACTATTAAAAGTTATGGTAGCAAAGGGCAGTGCTCAATATCTATTCAATACTGGAGTTGGTATAAGAGCTACTATCCCGGCATATTTTAATGATCCGGATCCTGGTGGTTTTCAAAGACCCCAAGGTCCAGTACTGGTTTTCGATTAAAACTTATGGCTATAAACATATTAGCATCAGGTCCTGGTGGTATCACCCAGTCTAAAGACGGAGGTACTACTTGGCAATTAGTCTATAATGATTATGAGGTATATAACCTATCCTGCAAGGGTGATCTTGCTTACGGATTAGTATTTGTTCCTAATACTACTATTCCGGGTTATGGTAAAGGTAGAATAATAAGATCAGAGGATGGTGGAGATACCTGGACTATGGTAGGCTCTAGCACTCCTCCTTGGTCAGATGTTTATTCAACTAATTGGCCATACCATAATACAGCTATGAGGATACATCTGTTTGATAATGGGACTCTTGCTGTTATTAATTCCTATGATAATATTTACCGGTCAGATACGGGTCCTGATGGGCCCTGGACACCATCCTCATATTCTCATTCAGTATATGGCGTAAGAGATGGGGCAGTGTCAGGCTCTTTGGTAATATCTCAGACTAATAATGCGTATCTTATAATAGACAATTATGGATTAGGTACAATAACATCCTATTCTAAACCTAGTATTTCTATCCCACCTATACCCCCCTATACCTATACTTCCTCGTGGAGTTATACCTTAGATACACATTATATAGATAGCAATAGGGTGTTAAGAGTAGGTGCTGCATATTTTTACTTGCCTGATAAAACTTTGCCTGCTATTACACAATCATTTGATGGCGGGGCCATCTGGCCAGGTAGCATGCCTCCAGGATATCCAGTAGATATGGTTGCTTATCCTAGTGGATACCCTAATGATGTTTTTTTAAGTAACACTTATAGTATAGGTTCATGTGTAGAGGTACTTTCTTCTGGCCGTATCCTTGTAGGTACCGGAAGTGGCTACTATGATTATGCGATTTATGTACCGGGTAAAATCTATTTATCAACAGATGATACAGGGGCTGCCTTTACAAATACCTTAACTACTCCTTCAGGGTATATCTCCTCAATAAAAGAGTATGAGTCAGGAGTTGTGGTCGCGGTATCCGCTCAAGATGGAATATATAAATCTGAGGATGGAGGAGAAACATGGGCTCAGGTCCAAGCAATAGATGAAATTATATGGCTAGATTTGGTAGAAGCCTCCGCACCACCTGTAGCAGATTTTACAGCAAACATACTTGAGGGGTACCAACCCTTATCTGTACAATTTACAGATACTAGTACGTTTACTTCTGGCCCTATAATATCATGGTTATGGGATTTCGGGGACGGGAATACTAGTATAGAGCAGAATCCTAGTCATGTATATACTCTTCCTGGTATCTGGGAAGTTAAACTTACGGTAAGTGACGGGATATCCTCTGATACAAAGATCACTATAGATTATATAAAAGTAAATATATCCTCTTCAGCTCAGAAACCCCTTTATATAACAGTATACGCTAAATTAAAGACATGGGATTTTGCTCCTGCTGAAAATAGATTAGATTTAAGATTAGCAGTTATACAGGGAGTTGGAGAGACTTTATCTTATCAGGATAGTAGTGGAATAAGAGTTTATATACCTGCTAGTACAGAGAATCCTATAGGATCTGGTTTTAGTAGACCTCAGGGCCCGATATTAATATATGATTAAAAGGAATTTTGATGCTTAAGCCAAAAAATAATAAGATAAAGGGAGTAACAGTCCCTAATTATTCCGATGATTCAGTGAAGATAGAATCTGGCTCAATCATTATAGATAATAAATGGGTAAGCTATAAAGGGACACTATTCCGACTATCCTCTTATATAAATACTGTGATTAAAGGCTCCAGGACAAGATTCTTTAAAGATAGAAATTTCGCAGTGTACCTGCTGATAGGTATAGATGTAAATGAGGGTATAACTGTAATAGAAGGTACTCATGTACCTTTTACAACGATGCAGGCCGTACCTCGTCCTGTGGGTTTTACGATAGCACCTTTAGTGGGTGTCATAGCTATCCAGGATGGTAGCTCAGATCTAGTGTATGGTTATAAACCTTTAGAAAATGAAAACATACAGTTTTTCTCTGGGTCTGGTAATATAATAAAGAAGAACTTAAAGGGTGCTCAAGGAGAACCTAGCACAACTTATGGGGAAACTGGTATAGTAGGAGAGACAGGAATACCTGGTATAGTAGGAGAAACAGGGTTTATAGGAGTAACCGGTTTAGTAGGTCCTGTAATACCCGGTAATCAGGGAGTAACTGGTTTTCCAGGTATGACAGGTATCAGTTGGGACATCGATATACCGTTCGAAGATTTCTTTTAATAAATATAAGGAGCAAAAGATGGATGAGGTTTTAAGAGAGAAAGCTAGAAGTGTAATAAATAGATCAATAGTGCTGTCTTCTGATAAAGAAGCAATAAATCCTATGGATAAGCAGAGCCCCTATTTAGTGAATGGAGTACCGAGTACTTTATTCTACAAGAACCTTTTAGAACAAGTTGGTGATGCTATTAAGGATATCAAGGAACCTGAAATAGAACAAATAGTGTCTGAGAATGAGGACCCGGATTATTTGAACCCTACAGGTTTTAAAGAGCTGATAGAACTTTTGATCGGACAGGTCATAATCGATAAGGCATCTGGAGCTGCCAGCGAATATAGGAAGATTACTAAATAATAACGATAATGTTTTAATATTATCTACAGTATTTAATACCTATATCTGAGGATAGCGCAGGCCTTCTATGGCTTTAAAACCCAAAAAAGATAATAACTTTAAGATAAAAGTTAAGAATAGTAGCTCAGAGGGCGAGAATATCGTCTTTTTTAAGGGTGGTGCTACTGTTGTTGAAGGGACCTGGGTATACCTAAATGATTTAAGACTTAATGTAGAAGAAGTTGTTCTTAAGTACATAAATCAGGTATCTCGGAGGGTCTTTAATCATGTTAATTCTATCTTATATGTCCTTATAGTACGTACAGAAACCGGTACAATAGAAGTTCTTCCTAGCGCATCTTTTAATAAAAAAAGCTACGGAGATGTTAAAGTTTTCCCGGACCTATCAAATAAAGTCCCTTTAGTATTAGTAAAACTGACACAGGATGGGTCATCTGGTCTTACTGGTATAAATCCTATAAAGAAGGAAGATCTCGAGGTATATAAGGGGCAGGGAAATTATACCTTAAAAGGTGCTAAAGGAGACGAGGGGTATAAGGGGTTTACAGGATACCAAGGTATTACGGGGCTCCAAGGGATAGAAGGTTATTTAGGGGATACGGGTATTCAGGGAGCTACGGGTTTGCAGGGGATAAGTATCCAGGGAGTGACCGGTGTAGAGGGACTTGATGGTGAGTATATACCTAGGTATATACCGGATAGATACATCTAATTGGAAAACATATAAAAATGGATTATACAGCTTCAGTACAGGAAAGAGTAGGCTTAAAGCGCTTTAAATCCGGTATAGAGTTTAAGAAGAATGTTCTTCAACTAGCTCGTAGTGTACAGGATAGATTGTTAAATGCGCTTCCTAGTAACTATTCTAAAGACCATAATACTAATTTAGCAGAGCTGTTTCTGTCCGTCGCTAAAGAGTTCTCACGGTATCAATACTCGACCTCAGATGTTAATGAAGATAGGTATCATGTCAGTACTCGTCCTGAGTATCTCTTTCAGATATTAGGGGACACTCTTTTTCTTGGAGAAAAAGTAGTAAATGATAATTTGGCAGATACACAGTACCGAGATTTTCTAATAAATGTAAGAAACGGGTACTATGGTGGAAGTCGAAAAGATAATATCGAAAAATCCGTATCTAACATACTAGGGATACCTGTAGAGATACAAGAGATATATTTACAGGTAAGAAAAGAGACCTCTTTTTATACTCTTAAAGATACTCATAGGATGTTCTTTAACATCTTTATGGATAAATTAGGAGCCTCCACATATTTAGTAGGTCTTCTTTTAGATGATATCCGATTTTTTATAGATATGATAAAGCCCTCTCATACCTTGTATAACACTCGTCTGATTTGGACAGAGACGTTAGGTAGTGATGGGGAGTGTACTCCTAAGTATAATACTACAAGTATGCCATACACGGTGTATGGGGCATCAAAGATAGATATGGTAACATATCTTGCTGAGAAGATCTATAAGGATGCCGTAGAAGATCCCCAAGAGAGCTGGGAAGAGGGTACCATACAAAGTATCGATTATGATAAGGGTGTTATCCTACTTACTGATAGTCGTATCCTTGTCTATAATAGATACACAGAGTTGTACAGGTGGGATGGTACTGAGTATGTAAGTATCAGTCCTGAGATTTTGCTCGTGGGGGACGTCCTAAAATATTATGCGACTAAAGATGGAGATGGTAGTTCAGAGATCATTGATGATCAGTGGTTATACAGTGGTATAATAGATGATATCGATGAGGATATAAAAGAGATATATCTGACAGATGGGTCGATAGTAGTGTACAATGATGAAACCTATATGTACACCCGGGATAGCTTAGGGGAGTATCGTATAGAGGATACAAATTTAATGCTCGGATCAGAGATAGCATTAAAGGCTACTAAATATAATGATCAGTTTCAATTTTATCAGGTACCTCCTGAAGTAGAAGAAAATTTCTTCAAGCAGTTTGACGACAAACTTATCGAACGTCCTATATTTCAGGAATATGTTAAAAAAGATAAAGAGATACCTGAGGGTACAGAAGAGGGTTATGATGTTGTAGTAAAAGATGGTGTTGCTACCATAGTAAGAATAGAATCTAAATTCTATAAAAGAGATAATGCAAAGGCTAAAAAAGAGAAAGAGACGCAGAGATACAGTTTATATATAGATGATGATTATACTGCACAATTTTCGGTAGATGACCCACTTCGTACGCTTACTCAAGAAGAAGCTAAAAATATATTTGTATTAAATTATGGGTATACTGGATTAAATGCTCCTGATGTTGATTATTACATAGATGTAGCAAAAACCGGATCCTTTGTAGAGGATGGGGAAGATGCTACTGTTCAGACTATAAATGATACAACAGAATTATGTGATAGGAGGGCGTCTTGTAATTTGATGCCTTTTTATGAGGATACCCGCAAATTTTATGCATGGCCGGATCTTCAGGTAACCTCAGGATTTTTTAACACCTTTTATCCTTTTACACCAGAAGAGTTAGAGAATGACCCTGGAGAATATAATGTTCCTGCCTGATATCATCTTTCTTCTGATCCTAATACATATACAATGCCTAAACTTCCTATGCTTAGTCAGCAGGGAGGTCTTGCGATTCCATCGGATCTGATAGTATACATAGACGGTAGGATTGTAGAGGATGCAGTAGTTTCAGTATCCCCCTGGGAAGGTATAGTAACGCTTAACTTCCTTCCTCCTTTTAATACACAGTTAAGAATTGATTACTATTATTCAGATAGGTTTCCTAAGCCTCAGAATTATTTAGAGACGGTGGTCTCAGATCTAGATGATTTTCAGGCGCAGCCAAATGATTTAGTAGGTCAGTTTAATATCATAAGTGAAAATGGGGTTGTACGAAGATTATCTTGGCCGTATGATGTAGTAAATCCGGCACTGTATGGAGATAGCTTAGACTATCAGGTAAATAAGTTCCCGATTCTTAATAGGATGGGTGAGCTGGCACTGCCTTCAGATATAACTGTTTCTGTGGGTACAAAAGTTGTTACGGGTAGTGCTGTTATTATAAGTAGAACAGAGGAAGGGGTAGATAAAGGTACTGTATTTGAGGATACGGTATCGGATCTTACTTTAGTAGAATCTGGTGATACTGTAATTTTTACAGTAAGAAATTATTTAGATAATTCTCTTATATATCATGTTGAAGAAGTAGATCCAATAAATGGTACTTTTAAGATTCCTAATCTGGTACCCGATTTAGTATCTACATTCCCATACACTATTTATAAATATGTAGAGGTACCGGATGCAGTTACAGCAGTGAGGCCTTTACTGGGTCATATCCGGGTTGATTTTCTACCTCCGTTAGATTCCATAATAGAATTTAATTATTACTACACTCATCAGCAGAGAAATTATTTAATGCTGCCTGATGCTTGTGCAGATACCTCTTATGGCTTTACGGAGTACACATCAGATACATACTATGGGTCAAAAAGTGGCTACACAATGCTTGTGGACCAAAATCCTGATAATGTAGACCAGCCATACTGGCCGTTTGAAGAATTACTTAAGATAGGGTATCGTTATAGGGTTTTTAATCTTTCTAATTCCTCAGTGCTTAATTCTGAGACTCTGCTACTTAATGACTATCAAAGAAATACTGTACAGGCATCTTTTAAGAATAACGGTAGTGTACTTAATGAGTTCAATCTTATGTTTTCCCCCGAGTACCTTACTGATTCAGATAAGGATGTTATTCTTAACGATCGGTACCTAAATAAGGATATAGAGCCTGCTACAATTCTAAATCCCGGGATACCATTATTTGTAGAAAGTTATACAGATGATGGGCATTATAGGGATTTATATCATGCGGTAGAAAAAGATACTTATGATCCAGATTTAGAGGGTGGATTAGATATCGGTGGGTCTTTTAATATTATTAATCCGGATGATTCAGGTATTATAGATTTTAATAATGTATGTGAGTATGGTACTAATAAAAAGATTAATCTCCATTCAGATCTTAAAATGGTAGAATTTTCTAATTGTGGGTATGATGCAAATCTAACATCAATAGATGAAGGTGGTCAAGTAATACCCTTTAAGTTTGCATATATCGATCAGTATTATCCAAATAGAGAGCTTAGATTAAATGATTACCTTGATTATATAAATCAGGTACCATCTGAGTATAAGACCGGGTCTATACAGGTTCTTAATAAATCTAATTTCATTAAGAGTATAGAGAAGAATTTTTTAGCAGTAAGGGCCGGGGATATACTCACTGTTAAGGATGTCCCTTTTGAACAGTGGGACAGTGATACACAGCAAAATATTGTAGTGTATAGGGATTTAGAGTACGTTATAGTTAATGTGATCGATTTTGAAACTGCTAAGTTTAATTTCCCTTTTGAAGGGGCTAGTGGGCAGTATGATTATGACCTAGTCCGGGCCCGCACATATGCTGTAGATGTTTATCTATCTAATTTAAATAGAGAGATAGTACTAAACGGAGATCTTGGGTATACATATGGTATCCCAGAAGATATACTTAAGAGGTTACCTGGTTATGGTGAGACGGGGGTAAATTTTAAGTTGTATTTTCCGGATCCTGATCCCGATCCATATCCCAGAAATCCTGATAATCCTTGGATTTCAAATCCTTCTGTGTCATATTATGATATTGAAGAATATTCTGTTGATGGCAAGACTTACCTTACAAATAGGACTCAGGGTGTTACCGGGATCATTAATACCTCTCAGATTATAGATGCTGAGGGTAACTCTAATGGGTATACCGGAGTATATACAGGTATAACGGGTCCCAGTGGGGCTTTAGATCTTGGTATAACGGGTCCTGTAGATTACGCAGATTTAAGATCTGTAGCTGATTATGATGTTTACCAGATCCCTTCTACAGAGACGGGTATCTTTATATCGTATAGCGAAGCAGAATATAGGGTACAGTGGAGAAACTGGGATCAGGACATGATCATAGTGTCTTTAGGAGATACGGGGTCTCCCGGGATATTGATAGAGGATCCTTATAATTTAACAGATGACATTGGGAATGGTATTAAGAGAAGTTATTGGAATGTGAGTTCTGCTCAGGTAGAAAACATTTATTGCCATGGTACGGTGTTTGAGACCTCTGAGAGGGTAAGCAGTAGTGTTTCTGCTGCTAGTTATCCTTTAGCGGTTATGGTCATTACTCAGGAGCAAGAGGATGCGATATTATCTTCAGGGGATCCTGTGAATGATCTTCCAGAGCTAAGACTTGGAGAGGCTCAATATCAGTTATATAAGAGGATAATTAGAGAGATACTACATGATGACTCTATTAAGATAACAGAGATACAGCAATTGGTACCTATAGTGTAATAATAATCTCCTAATCTTTAGGCTATATAAATACATATAATAAATCGTCAAAGGAACAAATATGGGCGTTTTTCTGGAAAGATGCAAGAATATAGGATCCCTCCTAAGATTGAGCTCTTCGATGAAGGTGGAGGAGCCGAAGTATCCGGGTCTTAAGGGAGAGCTTTTTGTTAAGGCATATGATAAGGCTTTGGGTGGGGAGCTTGTATATGAGTATAATAAGCATAATATTATAGTTAATTCTGCTTCTATACTTATTGCACGACTATTAAAAGATAATAGTGAGCCTCAGAATGGTATTTCTTATCTTGCAGTAGGTAGGGGTAATAGCAATTGGGATCTGTTTGATCCTCCGGCCCCTACGACCTCTCAGACTCGCCTAGAGAACGAATTTTATCGCAAAGCTGTTGATTATTCAACTTTTGTGCATCCAGAGACAGGGGAGCCTACGACTGTCTATACAAATATCGTAGATTATTCTGTTACTTTTGGAGAATCTGAAGCTGTAGGCCCCATCGTAGAGATGAGTCTTTTTGGAGGGGATGCTACTGCTGAAATAAATTCTGGGACGATGGTAAACTGGAGAACTTTTCCAGTAATAAATAAAACGAGTACCATGACTGTTACTGTTATCTTTAGGATCACTTCATAATGAAATATGTTTTTAGTAATATCTCTTTAAGTAGTGTTAAAGTTCTTGCTCATGTAAATGACGGGCAGCAGGTTGTTAATGTCATATATCGTGATAAGAAACCTAGGCTATGCTATAAGGGCCATGAAGTTTTTAGCTCAGATAGGCAGTCATCTGATAGATTTTCTCAGGTGACAAATGACCTTTTGGTAGAGCTCTATAAGGATAGTCCGAAAGTAAAGATATTTAAAAGTACAGGTAAAGTGCCCGGAGCAGAGTGTCTCAATAAGTTTTTATCAGATGCTCCGGGTGCTTTAGGCAAGAAAAAGGTGGAGGTGCTAGATATCTCCGATGATCGTAATAATATTCAAAGAAGTCTTGACCATACTTTTAATGCAGGTGAAGGCTTGGATATAGGGTGCCTGGTAAAGAATCTGGGAGTATTTAAAAGAAAGATACATAGTCTTTCAATGATGCTTCTAGCTATCAAACAGGATGCTTTAGCTTTGGCGAGGACTAAAATAATAAAGCAGATGTGGGGATCGGATAAGATCCAGGACATATTTGATAGCCTTAGGGAGAACCTTGCTAATGACGATCAGTGGGCAAAGATTGATATGTATGAAGAACTTCTAAATAAATCAGTATCATGCCTACAAGTAAAATTTAAAGGTGAACTCTTAGGTCAATGTAAACGGGAATCGGATGTCATCTCTGAGATACTAATACCAGAAGTAATAAATAACTACGAGAGTATTAAAAAGTTACTTTTTAAGGCTGTAGCGGTTTTGTCAGTGTTAGCGCATCTAGATAAAATTTTTAAGCAGCATACATCTTACCCGGCTTTTTATTTCCTAGATGAGGCCTTATATGAGAGTTTTGATCAAGAGTATAATTATCTCTTAAAAGTATTATTAGAAATACCAAAGATAGAGGAAAAAGTTGTTTATCCTCTTGATGTCATACGGATGCAGTATCTGAATTGAAATAGGAAATAATATGGCCGATAATTGTAATGTCCCTCAAAATAGGTATGTTGAGGTAGAAGATAGAAGCCTGGAAAATGTAGTCTTCTTATATCGTAGATCGCCACTGACTAGTGAATGGAATCTCATAAACGATATAAGTAATGAGAAACTTAAAGGGACTGTTACAGCTTCTATTCCTTCCGGCTGGTACTCTGTAGAGGATACTTTACAGGATCTAGATGGGTCTAAGGCAATCGACGGCCAGGTACTATGCTCAGAATCATATTCTGCGAATACTTTTAAGGTAGCTTCTGCAGGTCATAACATTGCCATAGTCAATGGCATGATAATAAATTTCCAGGGTACTAATTCGGTAACTTCTGATAATACCATAATGCTACCGGATCCTATTAGTCAAAGATATGATTTTGTGTATCTTGAAGTTTGGAGAAAACTGGTAAGTTATACCGACTCTCTATATCCTTATGGTAACATTACTCAGAATCCTTACAGTGATAATCAAATACTGTGGGCAGCTATCGGTGCTGAAACAACTAAAAGAGTGCAGGTACAATATAGAGTTAGAACTGAGTCGATAGCAACGAATCTAAATGCAGATAGTGATGTGTTTAGTGATGTGTCTATAAATCCAATAGGGGGACGTACTAACGGGGAATACAGCTTTGCTACTTATAGTAAATTTGGATCCTCGGATATAGGTTTATATGTAGCAGGAGATGGCTCTACCGATTCTAAGACAGCTTTAAATACTGTTGATGGCTACGTATATGCTATACCTATGTTTTTGGTCTATAGAAGAACACGTACAACAGAAGTTTTTACTGCTACGACTATAAATAATACTTCGGTAACAAAAGACCTCTTTAATAGTGGCATACGTAAAGATCGTCCTGATGAGAAATTGGCTGATGTAATTTATGCTGACGATATTATTGATTTTAGGCATAAGTTGCTGTCTTCCGGAGAAGATGTAAATACAAGTTTAAATAAAACTGTATCAAAACTTCTTGCGGGTCAGTTAAGTACTGCTCTTAAAAAAGCTGCAGGAGAAAATGGCCAGATAAGTATGGCCTTTTCCGGTGGTAGTATGCCTATGAAGGTTGAGCGGATAAACAGCACCGGTGGTGATGATATACCGGATGTAGGAGATGGAAGTAACACTACTTCTACTACATTTAAAAGGCGCTCATTCACTAATGCGCAATACACGAACGGTCTTAATATTATAGAGGTACCCAGACCAGGGACTACCTGGCGGGATGGCGACACCATTACATTATCAAGTGTATTAAGTTTTCCAAATGGTGAGATTGTATCTATTGAGGGTTTTTACAGCCCGACATTAGGAGTAGTTACAGGGGTATCAAATACCGGAGTAGATACCGTAGAAGTAGCTGATACCGGAAGTAATAGTATAGTAGGTACTTCTGATACTTTGTTTATGGAGTATACCTTTAAATATAACTCCTCTTCAGTAACAGGGTTTAAGGATGTTCCTTCAAATTTTATAGAAGTCTCTAAAAGTACATATTTACCTATAGCCACTCGGGATAATGATGTTCTTGTTCGTTTTAATAATGACAAAGAACTTCTTGACTTTGGGCTAAATCCAAATAATGGCGATACGGATATCAGGGACTATGTACACTATTCAGGAGGGTCCTATAATGAGAATGTTGATTTTGGCCATGAATTGGTCGTATACCGTACCGTATCTGCCACCAGTATTGTTACTCTTAATCTTGAAGATAGCAAATTAAATGGCTATTATATTTTGGGAGTAAAGAGAGTAGAGCTCTATAGCGGTTCTTCTTGGGGAAATCCTGTAGATTTTTCACAGGATAGAGTTGTTACCCTGTCCCCTTATAAAATAGACGGATATACACTTACAATAGCAGGTGGAGCGAATTTGCAAGCCCGGATAACACTGTATACCGGTAGCAAATTTATTGCAGATGTAGGGGATCCATATCTAGTAAATGATTCTTTTAAATTCTTTGAATTAAGTAAACAGGGCCGGGGTGTATTAGATACTTATGAAATGATCGAAGCTATCGCAGTAGAGAACATATCAGACCCAGGCAACTATGTAATAGATACAGGTGATAAACCTATTATTGCTCTGGCAACTAAGACTCGTACAGAGCTGGGTTATGAAGAGGGCTACCCTTTTGCATATAAGTTTAATTCTACTGCTACCTCTGTGTCGGTAAGTCCTAGCACAATAAATCAGAGTCTCCCTGTAACAGGATCATCTAATTATACAGAAGATTTTCTTCCTACTAGGATAACAATAGGAGCTACAGCAGGATTAGGTAAGTTACGAGTTCCTTTGCTTGTACATAGTTATGTGGCAAGTAGTGAAGTCCCTTATAATTTTTATTATAAGTTTTCACCGTATCAAGGGATATTAAACGGGACCTCTACTTTTTATGGTAGGTTTGAAAAAGAGGGCCCAGCTATTATTACTACTCTAGGTTCTGGGGCCGTAACTAATTACTCATATACCGGGGGTAATGTGATCCTTACTACAAGCTCTCGTAATGTTGTAGGAGTGCAGAGTAGCGGTGTTTACCCTGAATGGACGAAATATGTAAAAGAGGGAGATTACCTCAGTGTTGGTGGGTCCTATTATAAAATCTTAAATGTTTCCAGTGACATAGGCCTTACATTGTCGGGTCGTTTTGTTGGGGTTTCCGGGCAGTATGCTTATGAGATCGTTAGATTGGATACTGCAAAAGACGGTATTTCTAATGTCGTCGATCGAATGCCTGCATTAAATATTACTGCTGGAAGTGGTATAGCTGCCTATCAATGCTATTCAGAAGCTATGAACTTCTTAATATATGAAGCTTCATTACTTATGAGCGCTCCTAAGATAAAGATAAATGATCCTCTTAATGCGCAGGTTAATGATTTTATGGTGGGGGTAGGTACTTCAGCTAAACGGGGACGTAATGATATTTCTCTTACAGATTCCTCTAATCCTGTTTTTAAGATTTTTACAGACAAAGCTCGGCCCTATCTTATGTATGAAAGGGTAGGATCATCATTATCAGATGGTTATAAAAAGGTATATCAGATCTATCTTATTAATAGAAGTGCTTTAAATTTTGTTACTGGGGAATCAGGTATTACTGGTAGGCTTTATATGGCAGTAATAAGTGGTGAAGTGCCTGAGACTATTGAGAATAAATTCAATCCTTTTAAGGACCTGGATACAATAGATGTATTTGAGATATCTGGTCGTCCTATTTGGAAACAGGGCTAAAATAAATGGATACTATAAGAGTTAAAAATGTTCTTCGGAGAGTATACGCAGCTAAAGAGGATGAAGCTCCTGAGCAGGCTGCAGTAAGGCGTAGGAGATATTATTACTATAATGCTCCTGCAGAGTACAGTATAAAGTTTACAGCTCTTAAGGACATGCTTTCGAAGAATAGCCCCGAGCAGGAATCAACTGCTAAAAAACTTCAGGGAGGTAACAGCGGAAAATACTTTGCTGATTATTTTTTTTGGAATAAATTGGTTGTAGTAACAAATGAGTACTCAGCGAAGAGTTTAGTGGTGTACTCCTGTTCACTGACACCCATAGGGTCGAAAGTTGCTGGGAGTGTCAAAATATTCCCCTCAGATACGAATGTTACTGCGGATAAGATTGAATCAGATCTTTTGTTATTTGAGGATAAAAGAGGAAATAGCTCAGTAATAAATGTAGATAAAACAAGTGAAAGTTACTATATGGAGGGGACTCCTCCTTCAAATATGGATCGTATACTCTTTTCTGGGGCTGCTCCTAGGGGCCAGTACCAGAATTATGAGGCATTTAGTCGGATATATGATGAATTTCGTATCTGGGTCCCTAATCTTAAGCAATTACTTCTTCCTAATTTTGATACCCCCCGTAATGATGACGTCCCTGGAGGCCATTATGTAGGTGGTGAGCAGGCTTATAATAAAATTGCGGGTGATATAGAGCTTAAGGGAGAAGAGAAGAAGGAAGAGACCCTTGGGGACAAATTAAAAGAGGATACATCTCCTTTTGAGCCTGTAGGTGAAAAACCAGTTACTCCGGAAAAAGGTGAATTTTTCGATAAGCAATCAAGGGATAAAGGGGATTACTCATCGGAGCCTTATTCAGGAGGTACGGATGTTATGCAGAGGTTAGTTAGTGATCAGGCAAAAAATATGAAAATACGTAAATCAGCTATAAGAGTTGTAGAAGCTCATCTGAATAAGTCTGCGATACAGTCTTATTCTCAACCTGCTCAAAGTGGTAATAATCAGAGTACGGTGACTTTAAATGTTACGGATGATCCCTCTAATATTTCTAAATCTAAAGATTTTTTAAATAAATGGGAAAAGCTTCATAACGAGCAGAAGAAAATTAAGAATGAATTAGATCAGCAGCAGAAGCAAATGGGGACGTTCCAAAAATAACCTCATTATAAATAAGTCTAATAAGTAAAGCGTTTAAGGTGCTACCTGTAGCATAAAAAAGTTTTCTGAAGCATTATACTAATGTGTATAATTCCTTCATTTTTAAAAAGTTAAATAAAAGTTTTTAGAAAAAAGTAAAAAGTTGCTTTAATAAAATATTGCACACCGGTATATTAAGAAGTAACGATTATAGTTTTTGGAAATTAGTAAATTTAAGGTGAATTTTTATGGGTTTCTCAGACACACCCTCTAATTATCCTTTTCTAAAAGAATTACGGGAAGGTAAAAAAGAGCCTGTATTAAAGAGCTGCAAATACTTAAAAGAGTCTACAAAACTACGTGGTTATCAAGTAGTAGGTTGCCTGCATCTAATATGCCTAAGTAGGATGATCCTCGGAGATAGCGCAGGGCTTGGAAAATGCGTATCAGAAGATACGTTAATTCCTACTTCTAAGGGCATTTTTCCCATAAAGCATTTCTATAAATCAGATATTAGGATCCCAGATACTTTACATGCCTTAGATGGTGTTGAGGTGCTGGGGGAGGGTGGGTATAAGAAAGCTTCTCATATCTATTTTAGTGGATCCTCTAAAGGTTTAGAGGTGATTACTGAATCAGGGTACCGGATTAAAGGCCTTCCTCATCACCCAGTGCTGGAAAAGAGTGGTATCTACAGAAAGTTACAAGATCTCACAGTAGGGGATCAAGTTCAGATAAAAACTGGAGGGTATGTTTTTCCTACAGAGATCCAAGAGGTCCCTTTAGAGATAAATGGGGATATAGTTCTTCGGATAGATGAAAAATTTGCATACTCTTTAGGCATCTACAAATATTTCTTTCTTAATAACAATAACTCAGAATATTCAGATAGTTTTTACACATATCTTTTTATATACCTTAATAAAGTGTATAAAAATGCAAAGATATCAATGGATGTTATTAAGAAATCATTAAATTTTAAGATACACACGGATATCCAGGGTTATATAGTACCTGATCAGATTTTTAGAAGCCCAAAACAGGTAATAATAGCTTATGTAAAGGGAGTAATAGGGGTACCAAAGCCCGGGGGAGGCTCAATAGTATTTGAAACTCGCTATAAACCATATCTCCAGTCTTTACAGATGCTACTTAGGACTTTAGGGGTAAATTCGGTAGTGTCTAGCTATAAATTAGAAGTAAGAGATACCCAAACTTTATATGATCTATACGAGGGCCGCGTATTAAGAGATATTCAATCTACAAAATTGGAAAAAGTTGTAGAGATTAAGAATGTTAGGTGTGACTTTTTTGATTTTCATGTACCTGATGGTCATAATTTTGTTGGTAACGGGTTCATTAACCATAACACCCTTCAAAATATTGCTTCGTACTCCTTTTGTCTTCAGAAGGACCCGGAATTAAAGCTTCTTATAGTATGTCCTAAGTCTGCTATGGATCAGTGGGCGGAAGAATTCGATAAGTTTACAGTAGGTATTACAACACATGTACTTCAAACTGTTTATGGGGAAAGAAAAGATGGCTTAGGGTATGGCCTTGTAGAGGATCTTATTGAAAAAGAGATCCCTTTTAGACGTGTACATGGGTATAAAGCTCGAAAAGCTCAATATGAGACAGTAGATGCAAATGTTTTAATAGTTAATTACTATGCAATACAGGAGGATTACACCTTCTTAATAGAGAATAGATATCCAAAGTTCACTTTTATAATAGATGAATGTCAGGAAATCAAAAACCACAGAACATTAAAGCATATGGGAGCGGATGAAATTGCAAACAGAGCCCATAGAGTATACGGTTTAAGCGCTACAGTAATAAAAAACAGGCTAGAAGAGGCATATTACATCTATAAAGTGATCGTCCCGGGTCTTTTGGGAGGTAAGAACAAATTTTTAGCTAAGTATACAATTAGGAAGAAGCATGAGCTTAGAAAGAAGGGGTCAAAGAAGAAGATCCGCTTCAATGAAGTCGTAGGGTACAAGGATCTAAAGGAATTTAAGCGTGTAATAGACCCTTTCTTCTTAATACGTAAAACAAGGGATGTGGCAAAAGATCTCCCCTCCCTAATATCTAAAAAAGTTGTAGTAGAAATGACTACTGCTCAGAGAAAGCTTTATAAAGAAGCTCTTTCGGGGGATTTGTATCGAAGATTATTAAGGACCCGTTATTTTGAGTTAAAAGAGAAGCTGGCATCACAAAAGAACCCTAAAGAGAGTGATCTCGTTAAATATGAAAAGCTTCAAATAGCATATGACAATTCATTAACAGAAGAGGGTGTAGCAAACAGTAAGATAGCTGCTCTGTCTTACTGTCAATTAGTGTCTAATGGCCCCTCATGGGTAAATGAGGAGGGTGTTAGTGCTAAGGAGGATGAATTTAGGCGGCTTTTCGAGTACGAGCTATCAAATGAGAAGGTTATATTATTTACGAGGTTTAAATCAGGTATACCGATATTAGAGAAGATCCTGGATGATCTTGAGATGAGTCATGTTAAGATCACGGGGGATGTTTCTTCAGCGGATAGAAATAAAAATAAGTTAAGGTTTCAGGATTTTGATGATGATGTAAATGTGATCTTCATTACATATGCGGGGTCTGCAGCTATAAATCTTCAGTCAGCTAATGTAATCCTATTCTATGATACTCCTTGGTCTTATGGTGACCTGTATCAAACGATAGGAAGAGCACAGCGTATAGGTAGTATATACAAGCACATTTATTTAGTGCATCTAGTTACAAAAGAGACTATAGATGAGCATGTTTTAAAAATTTTGGAAAAGAAAAAAAGTTTAATAAATGATGTAATGGGTGATATAGCTCATGGAGCTATAGAGTTTGGGGAAGATGAGCTTCTTTTTGAGGATAGTGAAAGCGACATAGACGCCTTATACTCTAAAGTTTTTTCTTAGTTTTTAGAGGAATATATGAATTTAAAAGAGAACCCGTGCCCGTATTGTGGTGGTACTAAATTTATAGGGACCGCACATAAAACTATAATCACTATGGGGAAAAAAGCCATATACACATATGGTGTTCCGTGTTATTGTGAGATCAGCGCTCAGATAAGAAAAAAGTTTACTATCCTATCTAAATACCCTGTAGTCCCTCCTGTAGATGCCTCAGAAGTACATAAGAGATATAGTGATAAAAACATGATCTTCTATGGTGACGAAGATCTCTTTTTATATACTGTAAAAAGTTTTTTCACAAAGGGTTTTATAACTAAGGACTATATGGTACTGGAGGGTATGGAAATTGTAGATAAATACCATGCCCCAAAGGAAGATGGGTCCAGATTAACATTATTAGCTTTAAATCAGTATGATCTCTTAGTGATTTTGTTTACTTCCCAGTCGGAGTACAAAACATTAAAGAGTTCAGTATGTGAGGTTATTAAGAACCGGTATCGTCTGGGTAAAAGCACTTGGATATACTCAAGGGATGAGGGTACTCTAAAGGGTTCAAAAGATTATAGCCAGGATTTAGATCAATATTTTGAGAAGTATGTAAAAGTAAGGTTAACAGTAAATGCTTATAAGGGATATTTTGCGGGTGTGACGGGTAAAATAAGTGCTAAGATGTCTCGGGACACACAGGACAGACTATCTAATTTATAGATTTTGGAGAGAATATGGTAGATCTAGATGTACTCTTTAGATCAATTATAAATTTTAAAAAAGAGGGTAAAGAGACTATTACCCAAAAAGATCTTCTTAAGAATTTTAGATCTTTACAAAATGTAGTACCTAATCCACCGGAAGAGAAAGCCTATAAAAAGTTATATCATTTTATTCTTAATTATATAAAAAAAGCAGACGGTCAGCCGGAGCTTCCTTCATATGAGTTTATAAAAGCAAATTATGAGGCAGTAGAGGGTGATGAGACTGTTCTTGCTCTATTAGAAAAGATTAAAGTACAGACTCCTTACATCGGCCAGGATTTTAGAACCATCCTGGAGAATTATAACGATGAGCAGAATCTATTAAGATTTGAGAGAGTCCTATCTAATTCAAATAAGGTAGCGTCAACAGGTCTTACATTAGGTAGAGGCCGAAATAAAAAAGAGATAAAGGGTATTACAGATGCTATCTCTTATTTCGCCAGAGAGACTAAAGAGCTACAAAGAAATTTAACAGGGGTAAAAACAGAAGGTCAGATAATATCTACAGAGGATTCTACAGAGATATTAGAAGAATATAAAAGAGCTGCTACAAATCCTTTAGATACATTAGGTATAAGTACGTGGCTTAAACAGATAGATGATAAAACTGGTGGGATGCGTAATACAGAGTTATGGCTTGTAGCTGCTTTTACAGGGCATTGTAAAACTACCTTCTGTTTAAATCTTGCGTACAGAGCTCTTTTTGGTGGCTGGAACTCCTGTTATGTAAGCTTAGAGCAAACCTACATAGAAATACGGAGGCATTTATATGTACTACATGCCTGTAACCCTATCTTTAAAGAGCTCCTTCCTGAATTCGCAGATCTTGTAGGAAATATAAAATATAACGATGTAGAATACGGCAGACTGAATAGTCGGGAACAGGATTTCTGGTTTGAGATCTGTAAAGATTTTGATAAAGCTATAAATAGTAAATCAGAAGAATATGGCCGAATGTTTATATGGCAGCCTTCAAAATCCGATGTTACAACTGCTGATATTGAGATGCAGATGCGTTCTTGGCAGCAGGAGCTTCGTGCAGACAACCGAGGTGACCTGGAACTTTCCATTGTGGATTACATAACTCTTATGGGATCTACAGAAGAAGAGAAGACTCGAGACCATAATCAGACTACTAATAATATTATTAAGAATTTAAAAAGAATTTGTCTGACTTTTAATAATGGTAGAGGGTGTAGAGTGCTCTCACCTTTTCAGATGAACAGAAATGGTTATAGGGAGGCCTTGGCGAATGAAGGACGTTATTATTTAACTGCTCTTTCAAATGCACATGAAGCAGAACGTTCCTCGGATGTTATCCTATCACTTTTTAAGCCCGAGGATAGTGAGGAGTACGCAAAATTAAAGATATGTGGGCTTAAGAATAGAAGGGCTGGATCTTTTGAGCCTTTTGATGCTTGTGCTCAGTTAGAAACAGGCTTCATTTATAACTTTACAGATACTATAGAGAATTCATCAAATATAGATATCAGTGGGATAGTAGGTTAAAGATGAAGGATCTGGAATCCATAAAAAAAGAAATAAAAAGGCATATATCTTTATCAGATATCCTTCTATCAAGAAGCCTAATAACAGGTGCAATAGAGGAGGAGCAGTTTTCTTGTCCTTTTCATGGAACTGATAATAAGAAGAGCTCACGATTTTATAAGAGTACGGATTCTTCTTACTGCTGGGTATGTAAGGAAAAGCTTGATCTTTTTTCTTGGGTAGGTAAAGAAGAGGGCTTAAGTTTTCAGGCTGTCCTAAGAGTATTAATAAGTAGATACCGGATAGATATCTCAAAGCTACCTGATGCTTTTGAGGCTCCAAAAAGTAAAACGTATAAAACAGAAGTTTCAAAGTCTAGTAATAATAAATTGTTTGTAGAGAAGATAGCACAGGCGATTAAGGCCTTAAAAGATGAAATTGATTTTGAAAAATATTCTAAGATGGTCCTGGCTTATATGATACTAAGGAATGCTACTCCGGAAGAAAAATTTGATAGGGCATCTGGGGCACTTAAGAACTATATACTTAAAACCATTGAGGAAGTATAAATGGCAAAGAGGGGCGTTTCAATAGCTACACATATGCTAAATGATTTTAATTCAGAAGGAGTTAAGGATATTCTGGATAAAAAAGAATGGATGGAAAATCCAAAGTTATCATTTAGGCTTCTTACGACACAAAAAGATGTTGAAGAGTACATAGATTTTCTAATAGAGAATAAAATCTGTGCTCTAGATTTAGAAACCACCGGATTAAATACTCGATTAAATGAGGACGGGAGATCTGCATCCACTATTGTTGGGATATGTATGGCTTCAAGTGCTATGGAGGGAGTTTATGTCCCCGTAGCTCATGTAGACCGGGAATACAATGTAGCTGAAAGTTTTATGATAGAGCAACTGAGGAGGCTTTGTGCTAACTGTGTTTGTATCTACCATAATTTTAAGTATGACGGTCAGATATTGTGGAATTATGGTATTTACATAACTGACGAGAATATGTACGAAGATACCATGTTAATGGCTGCCGTAGAAGATTCCTCCAGGAAACAGAAAGGTTTAAAACCACTCTCAGAGATGCTTTTGAAGAGACCCATGCTTTCAATTGATGGCTTAGGGGTTCTTACAAATAATAAAAAGGTTGTATCCTTTGATATGGTACCTCCAGCAAGAGCTTTGTACTATGGAGCTCCTGACGCTATGAATAGTTTTGGTTTATATAAGTTGTTTAAGTACCGCTTAGATAATCAGGATCCTACAGGTAGATCCGGGCCATGGGCTATCTATAAAGTAGAAAAGCGTTGTACCTTTGTAACGATGGAGATGGAGCGCAATTATGTAAGGATAGATATTCCCTATCTGAAGCAAAAAAGAGAAGAAGTTATAACTAAGCTTAAAACTTTAAAATCTAGTATGTATGATATTGCTGGCCGGGAATTTGATATAGACAGCCCGAAGCAGCTGGGAGAGCTACTATTTAATGAACTTAAATATGTGTATCCTATAAAAGATAAAACAGCAAGTGGTCAGTACATGACTGGAGGGGAAATACTGGAAAAGATCCAGGACAAGTACCCAATAGTTGATTTAATAATGAAGCACCGTAAGTTAGAAAAAATTCTTGGCACATACATTGAGAATTTTATAAAAAATGCTGATAGTAATAATGAGGTTAAGTTTCAGCTTAATCAGGTACGGGCGGAGACCGGGCGCTTTAATAGTACCGGTGGAGGTGGCCTTTTAGTAGACGGTTATAGTGGAGTAAACTGTCAAAATATCCCTGCTCCAAATGATGACAATCCTGATGCTATTAATTTAAGAAGAGCTCTGTTAGCTCATGCGGGTTTTAAGATAGTCACTATCGATTATAGTGGTGAGGAACTTCGTATAGCTGCTAATCTTTCTCGGGAGCCCATGTGGATTAAAGAGTTTTTAGAAGGTACAGGGGATCTTCATACTCTGACAACTAAAGCTATCCTTAGAAAAGATAAAATTTCCAAAAAAGAAAGAAAACTGGGAAAAACCATTAACTTTCTGACGATGTATGGCGGAGGGCCTGCAGGCTTTGCAGCTCAGGCAAAAATAACCATTGATACCGCTAAAAAGATGATCATAAATTTCTTTACAGCATATAAAGGTTTAAATAACTGGATAACAGAAGAATCTAAGAGGTGTAGAAAGAGAGGTTATAGTAGTACTGCATTAGGAAGACGTAGACCTCTGACTGAGTACTATACCAATGAGGATAGGCGTATCCAGGCAAAAGGGGACAGACTGGCTATTAATAGTCAGATTCAGGGGTGCGGAAGTGATATCATAAAGATCGCTTTATTTAGGGTGTGGAAATGGATACATGAAAATGGTTTTGAAGATGATGTAAAGATTATTATGCCTATCCATGATGAAATCGTTTTTGAAATAAAAGAGGATAAGTTAGACTTTTATATCCCGGAGCTATGTGAGTTGATGGTGATACGGGATATCGTAGATAAATTAGGGTGGCCTGTTCCTTTTGAAGTGGATGCTGAGTACGGTGACACGCTTAGTATCACTAATGACTATTGGAAGGAGAAAAGGGCAAAAAAGAAAGAAGAGGGTCCTACAGTTGAGTCTAAACAAGATACTACTGTATCTGATCCGGTATATAATGAGACCCCTGTAAAGGGTAAAGAAGATGAAGAAGAAAAAAAAAGCATATTTCCTCAGAGTGCCCGAGAGATTGTTTCTGAAAATAAAGGGGATCAGGGGTTAGTGCCTTTAGTTGCGAAGGAGTTTGTAGCATTGGATGAGATTGAGCTTAAAGAGAAGCTTTCTGAGCGTATAGATAATGAGGGGTACTTTATATATTCGATAAATAATGATGCTATCAGTGCTAAGCAGGTGGGGGTGATCCTACATGTGCTTAAAATGAGTAAAGGGATTTTTGAAGGGCCTAAATTTAAAATCTGCCTTGTTACAAAAAAGGGTGAAGTACTTTTTCGGAGTAAGCATGAATTTTGTATTGATGCGTTTGTAATGGCGTGTCTTTTATATAATATCTAGAATAAAGGGGGGAACAAAATGGTTGAGGCCGCCACCGTCAAAGATTTTGTTAAAAAAAACGAGGAGCACCTTAAGAAGTTTATGACATATAAGACGGGTATCACGGATAAGGATATTTTACATGATACTATATACAGCTTTTATGTTAGTCTTATAGAGACGAGGGCTTTAGATGAGTATGACCCGTCCAAGGGGAAATTTGATACGTATATAATAACCTTATTTTGCTGGACATTCCCGTTATCTAAGAAAAAGAATCATAGAGTTATGTATAATCATGTCTCGGAGATATATAATAATTATAAATATATGGATGTTTGGGAGTTTCTGGGAAAAGGCAATGATTATGGGTATAAGATAGAGGGGAGTTTTGATAAATCTGAGGGGGATATGTGGGGAGATCATGCTCATGCTTATTTTAGCACAAAAGATGAATGTCAAGCGTACCTTTCTGACTTTATATCATACATAGAAAAGACTGAACCCCCTAAGAAAGCTAAGAGGATGATAGAGATCTTAAAAAAACGAGGGGCGGGCTGTAAGAGCGTGGATATCGCTCAGACATTAAGGGTTTCTCCAAATTTAGTTAAGATACTTAGGCAAGATATGAGGAAAAAGTTCGATGACTGGAAAGACGGAAATACCTAAAGAGCAACAATATCAGGATATAATTAATGAGATCAAGAAGTTACAGCAGATACTGAAAGTTAATAATACAAAAGATATCTGGTTTGAGGATAAGCATGACTATAGAAATCTTTTATTAAAATTAAATAGTCTTAAGAATAAAGCAGTAAGATTTCCAAAAAGTATAAAAGAAAGATACAAATAACATTTACATAATTATATTTAATAATGGAAAATAATATGGAAGAACAAACATTAGATATAGATGACTTGCTGGGAGAGGGTGGAGCACCCTTAAAATTAGAAACTTCTAAGGAGGTTGTTGGGCCCTCTTTTGATGGGGACTCCTTAAAAGAGGGGGCTACTCCTACAAAGATAACAGACTTAAGGGATCGTCAGATACTATGGAATAATAAATGCAGGGATGTCTTTTTAGATCTGAGGCATATGATATTCCATGCGGATGAAGAAGATATGTATTTAGAGATCCCATCATATAACAATCCCGTATATTTTAAAAAGAACCCCAGTAATCCTAAAGATCCTAATGTTATTCATTCTCAGAAGCAGTTTTGCAAGTTAGTTGGCATCCCTCATAGTTTTTTTATGAACAATAGGCCGAAATTAAAAGAGGATATTGTTCGTACCTGGCAAAGTGGCCTTAATTCTGAGAAAGATTCCGCTAGATGCGTAGCACGTATAAGAGAGGCTGAGAGTTTCTCAACGCTTCGGGCAATTATTAAGTCCTCACATTCTGTAATAAAGAATGATGATATTCTTTCAGCTCTTTTAGAGAATATGACGATCCCTTTATATGAGGATTTTGTATATGGGGATGAGAAGGATGATCTGATACTTCATGTGCGATATACAATCGGAAATAAATACAATATTATGTGGCGAGATGTCTGTCCCGGTTTTTCTTTGATTATATCTGAGTTAGGGGCTACTAGTTTAAGGGTAGATCCATTACTATATGATATTAAGAGTAAAAGTTCTTTTATAGCCTCTTTTGGGGGCAAGCCTTTTTTTACAAGTAAGTATGAAGATATACAGTCAAGTATTTTAAAAGAGACATTCAAGTCTTTATCTGATAAAATTAATGAGACTTTTCATGAGATGAATCAAAGGGTCGAACAGTTAATAAATGCACATCCTGAGATTGATTGTGATGATGAGTGCGCTAAATTTGTGCGTAGGTATAAGGTCCCCGGGAAGTTTAGCAAGGCACTTTACCATGAAGTTTCCTTAAATAGTAGTGAAATATCGAATTCTTTGGATTTTGCGGTGAGAGCCTCATTAGTTGCTAAGGATTTTGATCACATGAAACGGTTAAAAATAGAGAGTTCTATAGGATCATATTTAAATTTAGCATTTGCTAGGAGTTAGTCTGATGGAGTCTACAGAAGTCACCCCCTTATCCGATATACTAGATAGTATCCACATGAATAACCTCTATCAGAGGATAATAGAGACTCGTGTAATACATAAGGATGATAGCATCACGTATGGGACCGTCTTGTATCCTTTTAAGGATAATGAGTATGAAGTTACCGGGGAGCATGTATCTGTAGACTATGTATTTAAGTTTGCGAAGTCCTCCTGCAACTTTTGTAGCAGTAAAGGCTATGGTATTCATAACATAGAAAAGTCAAAGTTATCTAATCCTGAGGATTACACGATAGTATCAAAGCAGCCTGTAAATACTATGTCTGAGGATCAGAAAAAGATATGGATAGAAAAAGAGAAGCGCAACCCCCTATGGAGAGTCCTGTTACCGTGTCACTGTGTGCTGAGAAAAGCTGCAGAAAAAGAGCCGAATCTAATTTTTAATAACGCTAGAAATATCATTATACGAGTCACATATAGGATAAAGTAGAAGCAACTATGCCCCTTTCAGAAAAGATAGAAAAAGATTTAGAATTACTGGATAAATATGATAGTGCTTACTATAATCAGGAGCCGTTAGTACCTGATAGTACTTATGATCTTTTTAAAGATTACGTGTATAGTAAGCTTCCTCCTGACCATCCTCGTTTAGATAAAGTCGGACATGAGCCTTGTAGCACCTGGCCTAAGGAGACCCATGAGATTTTTATGGGTTCCCAAAATAAAGTTTCTAATGAGGATGCGATAAGATCATGGGTAGAAAAAACTAATAAGTTGCTAGGATTTGGGGTAGAGTATGTTCTTCAGTATAAAATCGATGGTTTTTCTCTTGAGGTACAATACAGTGCAAGTAAACTTAATAAAGCAGTGACTCGGGGAAATGGTCTTGTAGGTGAGAATATTACTCCTAATGCTCTTTTGTTTCGAGAAGTCCCTCATAGTATCCCTGTGGATAAGGATATCACGATAAGGGGAGAAGCTTTCTTAAAGAAGGAACACTATGAGCTGATACAGAAAAAAACGGGAGATCATTATAAGAACATCCGCAATGCTGCTTGTGGTATAAGTAGAAGGCAGGATGGGAAATTTAGTAAATATCTACATGTATTAGCATATGATGTCGGTGCTAATGTAAATACCGAATTAAAAAAGTTAGAGATTCTTAATAAGCTTCATTTTGTTACGGTGCCTACTTTTAATTGTAGAACTCTCGATGATATCTTAAAAGTATATCGGGAAGTAAAAGAGATCCGGGAGAGTCTCCCTTATGAGATAGACGGATTAGTGCTTAAAGTCAATAGTATAGAGCAGCAGAATAGCTTGGGTATAAAAAGGAGTCGCCCAGAAGCCCAGGTAGCTCTTAAGTTTGATAGCGACCAGGCTCTCACTACTTTAAATAAGATCATCCTCCAGGTAGGTCGTACGGGTAAAATAACCCCTGTAGCTTTGTTAGCTCCTGTGGATTTAATGGGAAGTACCGTAAAGAAAGCTACTCTTCATAATTTTGATTACATAAAGCAGAATTTTATTGGAGAGGGTGCAGAGGTAATAATTGAGAAGAAGGGGGATATAATCCCTCAGATAGTTGATATAGCTTCTGCTGGAGAGGATTATGAGACTCCTAAAAAGTGTCCTTCCTGTGGAGGGGATTTAGTATTTGATAACGTTAATTTATGGTGCTACAACGTAGGGTGTAAAGAAAGAGAGACTAACCGGATAAATTATTGGGTAGAGACACTTGATATGAAGGGGTTCTCGAATAAATTTGTTAATAAGTTGTGGGAATCTGAAAAAATACGGGCAGTAAGTGATATCTATAAGTTGTCTCATGAGGATTTTGAGAATCTTGAGGGTATAGGTAAAAAGACTGTAGATAGCTTTTTTAAGGTATTAGAGGGCACCTCTGAGATGCTCCTGGATAAATTTATAACGGCTTTGGGTATACCTTCTTGTTCTACAAGTACTGCTAAGGTGCTTGTTGATAACTTTAAGGATTGGGAGAGGATACAGTCTCTAACACCTGCAGATTTAGAAAAGCTTCCAGGATTTGCTAAGGTTTCTTCAGAAACTATCTGTATAGGGATACAAGAGATATCAGGTATGGCTCAGGAGTTGTTGAAGGTCATAAAAATAATAGAAGCAGGATCGGGTCCTTTGGCGGGTATGTCTTTCTGTGTGACTGGGTCATTAAAGAGTATGCCCCGCAAGAAGTTTCAGGATATGATCCGCTCTCAGGGGGGAGATGTAAAAGATCGGGTGTCAGAAGATTTGTCTTATCTCGTAACAAATGATAAGGATAGTGGGTCATCTAAAAATGTAAAGGCTCAGAAATTTAGTATCCCCATAATATCTGAGGATGAATTTTATGCGCTTTTAGGGCAGCAGACTCCTGAGAAAAAGCCTGAAGAGATCCCTGGAGTAAAATTAGAATTTGAAAATATTTTCGAATAGGAGCTGTACCCATGCAGTATAAAGATTTGATAATATCTAAATGTAATGCTCGTCAGAATGATAATAGTAGTTATGAAAATCTGATATCATCTATAAAAGAGCATAGTTTGATGAATAGGATGGTACTTCGTACTTGTGGTAAATGCTATGAGATTATAGCAGGAAGCAGGAGGTATCGGGCGCTGCTGGAAATTCATGGGCCAGAAGCAGCGGTGCTACCAGAGTATTATCAGATCCGGGATGATATTAAGGATGAAGAAGCGGTTATACTTTCTTTACTAGAAAATCAGCAGCGTGAAGATTTAAGTCCTATGGATTTAAACCGGTCTGCGCTAAAATTAAATGCCATGGGTAAGAAGGATGGTAAGATAGCATCTATCTTGGGTATTACTCCTCATCGGTTGAAGAGAATCTATAATTTATCAGCTGATTTTAATAAGATGCCCGATATTGTTAAAGAGGAGCTTGCTAAAGGGCCCTCTGAGTCTAAAATTAATGATGCTCATTGGGATAAGATCCGCAAGATAGATGATGAGGATGTAATAAAAGATGTTGTAGATTACATCATGGAGAAGGATAGTCCTCCCCGGGATATCCCTACGATTATAAAAGGAGTAGAGAAGCAGATGGGGCCCGGGCTAAGTGACGGGTCTAATGTTTCTAAAAATGTAGATACAGGAGCTCCGGAAGATGAGGGGCCTATAGAGTATGCTCATAAGGGTCAGCTTGTTTTAGAAAAGTATGGGGATGAAGAGATTCTGAAAGTTATTGGGAAGGGAGAAGATGAGGAGATACCGATAGCGCATTATAAGGAGTATTTACTTCATCCGGAAAAGTTTTTGTGTATGGTGACATTTAAGCTAAAGATTAAATCGTTAGATTAGGATAGTGCCAGAGGTGATTATCTATTAATATAGACAGTAATATGAACTCATAGTATTCTTGTGGGTAGATGTTGCCTTTTTTGAGCATGAGGAATAAAAATGGCTGATTTCACGAGCAGCAGTAATACATATTCGCTATCTAAAGGACCGAAGAGTCTTTACTACGGACAGGGTGACCAAGATCTATTTGGTGTTATTCTTAATGTACCTCAGACAGATGATGATGATGAATGGGGTGGTACAGGTAGGATAGCATTTGAGCGTATTATAGACCGTATTTCTGATCTGATACTAGAAGTTGAAGATCCCTATGGTTCAGGTACTAGCGGGCTCTTAAATCAAATGAATGCTCTTACAGGAGCTGGGGGTTTAATAAACCTTACGACTCCTAGCATGGCTTTAGGTAACATTCTTTTAAATGGGTCTACAAATGAGATCACTATTGGATCCTCTTCTAAGTTAAGTTCTTCTTTGCTTACGGTAGGGACTGATTTTAAGATAAGTGCTATATCTAATGGGTACTCAGCAGCATACAAGAACACCAGTGTTAGATGGTTTGATAATGGGTCCAGCCCTACGATTACTCTAAATGTAGACGGATCTACCTTGATATTAAGTAAGACTGCATTGACTCTATCTTCAGGAGTTGCCTTTGATATAGGAGAAATTTCTGTATCTGGGGATATATCTGTGGACAGTGTTACATGCTCTTCGATAAGCTGCTCTGGGATTATACAGGGCACAGGATTCTTAATAGATAGCTACACTAAATTTAAGGATTCACCATCTGTTCCTGGCGCTCCTGCTTCGGATGAGATGTATCTGTGGTATAGATTATCGGACAAACGTCTTCATATTTGGAGTGTAAGTGGAGATACTTTCCTTCTTACTCCTACTGTTCCAAATCTATTCCCAGAAGATGGGACTACTAATATAGGAACCTCTTCTAATAGATTTGATAGGATTTACGCTAAGGAAGTAGATACTCAGGCTCTAGTATTCGGGGGGTCTTTAACAGTAACAAACATGGCCTTAACAGGTACTCTTTCTGTAGGCGGGATTTCTACATTTAATGGTTTAGTTAACGCTCCCAAGGGATTAACTTGTAGTACATCTTTTACAACAACCGGAGCTGCCACAATAAATACAACATTGAACGTTCAGGGGGTTTCTCACTTTGGTAGTAATGTTACTCTGGGAGATGCTGTATTTGGTGATGCAGATTTAGATGTTATTGGGGATATTACAGCAAAGAGTGGGACGTTTTCAGGAGCATTATCTGCAGGATCCTTAAGTCTTAGTAGTTTAAGTTTAACCGGAAGTTTGTCGATAGGGACTACTTTAAGTGTCACAGGGACAACAACATTAGGTACTTTAAATGCCTCCACAGCATCTTTTAGTGGTACTGTAAATATAAATGGTAGCCTTAACTCTACAAGTTCAACTATACTAGTAAATGAAGATTTTACAATATCTTCGGGTTATTATCTGTACGGGTCTATACGTTCTAGTAATATTAGGCCTTCCTCACTTACCCCCGGTAAGGTAGGGGAAGTAGGTACTAGTACTCTTGGATCATACTTCAGTGATATGGTAAGTGAAACCTATACTTTTAAAGCCACAACCTCTATTCCTTCTGCCCACGCAAATTCGGATTTTGTTAAACTGTTTTATTATGCATCAAGTGACACCATAGCTACAACAAGAAAGCTCCCGGCGGATATAACTACTAAGTATGCTAACGATCGTACTAACTATATCCCAGCAGTAGATAATGATATTAATCTTGGTAGTACTGCAATAGCTTTTAAGAATTTGTATGTTTGGGGAGCACACGTAAATACATTATACTTTGGGTCTACTTATGGTGCTAGTCCTAGGCCAGGGAATTATGAGATCTCTATGTA
>Ga0114918_10000090_pt1 | contig 69824 bp, 108 predicted proteins | sample LantaG_FD_87015 | JGI IMG/M metagenome (GOLD analysis project Ga0114918, IMG submission 87015) | Deep subsurface microbial communities from Baltic Sea to uncover new lineages of life (NeLLi) - Landsort_02402 metaG | ecosystem: Environmental > Aquatic > Marine > Oceanic > Sediment | place... | reverse complement strand
GGAAGATTAATTTTAATATATAGAAATACAAAAAGAATGAAAAAATGTTAAAAAATTATAATCTATTTTTAGAATCAGCTGATACTCCAACTGGATTACCAGACGGAGTGTCTAAATCTGCACTTATTATTGCAAGAAGTATGTATGAAAAAGTTAAAAAACATTCTTTCTTTGAAGAAGATGGTGAATATTTTATTAAATTTCAAATATCTGATATGGATTATAAATACGTAGATCCAAGTGAAGTACTACAATTAGATTTATCAGATGGTGCTATGGATAAAAGAGAATATTATGTAGAATTGGCTTATGACGACCAAATCCCATCATCAAAAGAAGTTGTATATAAAATTATCTTTGAGAAATTTAAATAATTACCCTATTAAACTATATTTTTCATCCAATTCATCTTCATAACCATAAACCAAATTATAAATCATTTCTGTAATTAATTTATTAACTTCTGATTCTGTTTTCAATTGTTTTTTTACACATAATGATATAAAATAACCAATTCTTATCATTTTTTCTAAATCTGGTTCACCATTTTTCTTTCTTCTATTAAAAGTTTTAATTCCTAACATCCTTATTTGTTTATTTATATCAGGATCATTTTTATCTATAACAAATTCTTTTTGTTCTATTCCATTCACAAGAATTTTATCAAGTTCATCTTGGATTGTTGGGTTATATTGTCTAATACTAAATGAATCTGCACCCATTTTCTTGATATCACATTTTGGAGCTAATCTTAATGGTCCCATAATAGGTAATCTACTATATTGTCCATAACTATCATCAACATGACTATTTATCAATTTAACATACTTGTCTTTATCACGTTCTAAAATTTTCATATCACAAGGAGCAATTATCCCATCACCAATAAATGGCTTAACCACTCTTGTTCTAGCACCAAAAACTGAAATATTCCCCTTCATATCACCAACAAATTCATAAGGTCTATCTGAAAACATAGTATAAGTACTTATTATATAAAACCCATCTATTGTTCTTCTCCTTATTATTGTCTTTTTTGTTCCCAAATTTTCAATAAAAATATCCAATCTACTACTATAAACAAAATCCCAATAACCAATATAAAGAGATTTTAAAAGGTAATCCAATATAATTACTATTTGTGGAAGAAATATAATTAATAATACCCAAAATAATCTGTTATCCATAATTTATAATTTTATGTAAAAATAAGAAAATTATTTGAATTAATCTAAATTATTGTATAAAAAATCTTCAAAAGAATCATAATTTTTGTAATTAAAAAATAAATCTTCGGATATTTTTATTAAATCATGTGATTCTTTGAATCTTAAAAACTTTATATCTAACTCTGATAATCTAACTCTATCCAATGCATCTGCGTCTTTTAATATAGCAGTGGATTTGTAACTTTTATGTTCTTTTGGTAGTTCATTGGACAAAGAATGTCGTATACAAGCCATTTTTATATCATCAAAATTCCCATCAACAAATAAATGTTTATATTTATCAAAATTTTCATCAACTGAAAAACCACCATGTAATTCACAATGTCCATCATGTCGTCTAGATAAATCATGAATAAACGCAGCATAAAATGAATTTTTAGTATTTTTAACATCATCTAATTGATTACCAAGTAATAACGTATTAAACATTACCCTATATACGTGACCAATTCCATGAATATCAGAATCTATTTTAAAATCTTCATCTGTTAAATTAAATTTTCCAAAATCTATATTTAATCTTTCTAAAAATCTTTTCATACTTTATCGTAATCTATAATTATATTCAATAATAAATAAAAATTTTGACGATTAGTACCATCCACCAATAATCCTTTATTTGGCATCCTTAATACATCACCGTCTTTTGTTCTTGGTGGAATTTTTAAATTATACTTTTTATCATCTAAATGATTATATTCAAAAGATTTACCATCAATTGCTTCTTGAAAGTGTAAATTCATCTTATAATATAATCCATCAGGTTTTCTCAAATATATGTCACTATGAATATAATTTATAGTGAGTACTAAATTTCCTCTTTTATTTAAATAATACTTAGATTGATGACCATATCCTCTTAGATATTTATTATCACTTCCCGTTATTCTATAAACATTATTTAATCTGAATTCTTCTTCTTTTTGAATAATTTTTTCACCATTACACTTCTTACAAGTGCCAGTATTAATTTTACCCCTACCTTGACAATACTTACAATTAACGTGTCCAGTTGCTGGATTCCATTCCTTACCTGTCCCATCACACACAAGACAATCATTTGATTCACTATCTGGATCAAATCCACTACCTCTACATAAATCACAAGTAACATTTCTTGTATATTTAACCCTTTTATCTGTGTTGTTATAAACATCTTCTAATGTAACATCAACAGATAATCCTACATCTAAATTTTCAACAAATTCACTCCTTCTATGAAAAAATGAATCAAATGGGCTTCCACCGTCTCCAAATGGACTCCCACTCCCAAATATATCAAAAATACTTTTAAATCCACCACCCATAGGATTATAATTTTGACCATGAGGACTCTGAACATCATATTGACTTCTTTTCCCTTCGTCACCAATTATTTGATAAGCTTCATTTAATTCTTTAAATTCAGTATCATCACCACCATGCTTATCTGGGTGTACCTTAGTAGCTTTCTTCCTGAATGTTTTCTTTATTTCTTCTTGAGATGTGTTTTTATCAACACCCAATACACTATAGTAATCTTTATTAAAATCCATTTACTTTTTTAATTTTTTCTTTTGGTATTAAATCATTTGTATATATACCATTTGAATTATCATCATCATAAAAAACAATATCATATACATCACCATTAAACCCCTTTGACTTTAAATTCTTTGTGTCAATTTCTAAAACATCATATTCTAATTTCTTATTATCCATTTTATGTTTTATTATCATGTTTTGAAAATGAATAGAATTTTTCATATCATTCACATCATCTAATGACAATATAAAGAATATCCTATGTGGATGAAATCCTTTCTTTTTACCACTTTTAGGTAATATTCCATTTTTTAAAATGAAATCGGTATATTCTTTCGATGTTATATGATATATTTTATCAGGTAATTCCTTTACTGTATTATCAGTTTTTGGCTCACATATAAATTTTATTTTTAATATACCACCATTGTTAAATTCCTTAATAAAACCATCTTCAGATTTAATCAAATAATTTTTAATGTTGTTTTTATCACAATAATATTGTGATATGAAATAACCAGTTGAATATATTGAAGTTAAAATAGAATAAATATCATTTATATTATAATTATTCTTCAATTCTATTATCATCAACCTACCTTCGAAATACAAATTAAAATTATTATCAAATATTTCACCATTATTTATATTATAAATATCCGTAGTTATCTTATGAACAGTTTGATTAGGGTTCATAGTATTATACAATAATTCATTTAATGAATATTTATAGTAATCTAACAATTTTTTCAAATTCCTACCTTTATTTGTTTTATTTTAATATATATAAATATAACAAATGTTTATAAAAAGTTAATATCAACATCTTTCATCTATAATTTCTTTTAACTTATCATTGGGAAAATATTGACTATATATTCTAAAAGATTCATATGTTTTTATGTGATATATAATATCACCATTGGTGTCATATATAACCATGTATGGTTTTTTAAGAAATTTACCAAATGGGAAAAAATGAACCGAAAAATCATTACCATTATAATCAATATACTTGACATAACATTTACTACCTATCAAAGTCCCAATTAATGGCAAATCATAAAGAGGAGAATAAACTATGCGTTCATCTACATCAAAAATATCAACTTCTTCGATTTCTTCAAAATCCCAATTTTTATCGTCTAATATGTCCATATCTTATCATATTATTAATTCTACTTTTAAGTGAAAAATCTGTAAATGTATCACCTTGATACCTATATTTCCTATTATATTTATACACACTATTTCCATCTTCATCGAATAATTCAACAACATATTGATATTTCTTCCCAAATCTTGGAATATATTTAAATGCAACAAACTTCCTAAATTGGTAATAAATAACCTTTTTTTCACAAGAATTACCCATTATCCAATTAAATACAGACTTATGTTTAGATAGTTCTACTTCAAAGACATCACCATCTTCATCATTAACTTCGACTTCTTCCCATTCTCCTTCTTTAATCATGGTTTTTTAATTTAACAACTTTATTAATGATTCATCAAAGATATGACCTTTACCATTACTCCATGTTGCAACATGTAAGTCATTAAGGTAGTATACAGTTATAGTAACATAAACAAGTTTGTCGTTTTTAGCTATTCTTTCCTTAACAATTTCTTTACCAATATTTTCCCCATTGTTTGTAGCTGCACGGAAATGTTTAAATAATTCAATTTCAAAATTCTTTTTTGTCATTCTCATATTTATAGTTTTATAGATTTATTAATTATTCACAAAGATAACAAAAAAAATTAACAAATTTTACAAAATATATAAATAAATAAAAAATGAAAGGTTATAAACCTTTCATTTTTCTGACTTGCTTTCTATCGTTCTTTCTTTCCTTCTTCATTTTCATTCTCTTTTCTTTCCAAGTCATAGAATCACCTTTATCTTTTAAATTCAAGATAGGTTTAACTCTATCCAAAATCAAAGCTGTTGGTTCGATTGCAGCTTCTATCATATCACTATTCTTATATGATTGAGGGGATTCATCAAGAGTCGCTTTACAAACACTTGTTGATACTATACCCTTCATTTTAGCCTTAAAATCTTTCAAATCAATTTTTCTAGATGCTTCACCTCTCGACATAATTCTACCTGCACCGTGTGGGCTTGAATGATTCCATTCTGGATTACTTTTACCTTCACAAATCAACATACCATCAGCCATATTTAATGGTATAACCATTCTTTCACCAACATATGAAGAAATAGCACCCTTACGAATAATCATATCTTCGAAATTGATAAAATTGTGAATTGAATGAATTGAATCCAAAATTTTAATATTCAATTTATTAACAACAAGTTCTATCATTCTAGTTCTATTGAAATCCGCATATTTCTGTGCAAAAATCATATCCATAAAATAGTTAATAGCATCCTGTCCTTCTAAAAACTCCATACCATTGATATTAAAATCAAAATCCAGACCTAAATCCTTTTTTATTTTTTTAATTTCAACTGGAATATCTCTACCAGGAAACTTATCCTTAATTTCTTTAATTTTTTCAGTTAAAGAAATTTTTCTTTTGTTGTCTAATATTTTTTTAGCGTTATTTTGGTGAAATTCACAAATCATTTTTCCAAAATTTCTTGATCCTGAATGAACAGTAATCCACACATCACCACAACTATCTGATACCCCGACTTCCCAATAATGATTACCTCCACCGAGTGTACCAATAGCTAATTCAGCATCTTGCTTCATTCCAATTTCTTTTTGTTTATTTAAAAACCATTCATATGAATATCTAACATAATCGAAATTTGTATTAAATTTCTTATTATATTTCATAATGAATTTTCTAGCAACTTCTGTTACTTCGTCAAATTGAAAATTCTTCTCAAAATATTTTGAAGGAATTGAACTTCTTTGATGAATTTTATTTCCCATTGGAACAACATCCCTTATATATCCATCGATTTTCAATAATTTATCTTTGTTTAATGATATTTGATCACCTACATTAACAGATAAGACTCCACATCCAATATCCACAGAGATCGAGTTGGGTAGAACCTTTTCACCCAAAGGCATTGAAAATCCAACTGGAGCTGATTTTCCAGCATGGCAATCTGGCATCATAACAATTTTACCATCAAAAGCAACATGATTAGCCATAGCGTAAACTTGACGTAAACATGATTCTTCGATATCATCAATTGTGATTAGTGCGTCTGTATATTTTCCTTTTATTTCTAACATAATTTCTATTCTTTACTAATTTTTTACAAAGATACAAAATTTTTTAATACTTATGATTATTTTCTAATCTAATTAATCTCATTTTAATACTTTTTTCAGTTCTATCTAATTTTTCCATCGATTCATAAATATCATGATTTAATATAAAATCATCATCACCATCCGTCCATCTTCTTCGTTGCCAAGTGACTTTGAATTCACCTTCAGGTCTTTTCCATTTTTTAATATCCTGTGATATTTTATATTTTCTATCCAAAGATAAACAATTATTATAATAAATATTATCACAAAACACCATTGCATCTTCGTTTTTTATCATAACATTGTATATACCATCCCTATTGTTTCTATTCATAGTTTTCTTTTCGTTTCCAGTTATATCGGAAATATAATCTAATAAATAACCAATAACATCATCACTTTCCGAAACAAATGTAACAAATGGATTTCCATTTTTAATAAATCCCAATGAACCATCCCCATCTATAAGTCCCCTTATATAATCTTCTCTTATTATATTATGTGGTGGTTTAATAATCTTTGATTTTTTACCATAAGGAACACCATTTTCATTTAGAAATTTTCTAAATTCTTTATTACAAATAGTTAAATTTACACTATTAAAATTGTAATTTTTACCTTTCATTATAATATCCCTATTCCTTTTTCTAATACTTGAATAATATGGTATTATATTACTCAATTTTTCTAATATATCTATATCTTTTTCAGATATTTCTATAGATGCCTTTCCTTTATCATATTTAGTATTTTTCTGTTGATATAAATTTCCATCAGTTTGGAAAAAACCAATCATATAAGATGTTTCTTTATCTATTTTCATATTATATACAATTCTTTTTCAATTAATCCTTTAGATTTAGTATCTTGATAAATAAGATATTCAATATATTTTGATCTATTATTTATATTTTCTTTTAAATAATCATATAATTCATTATTAATAGCAATTGATATACTAACTTTAGTTTTTACCTTTTTCATTTGTTGTTGTTTTATTACTATATATAAAATAAATAAAACCATTTTTTTCCAAAATGATATAAAGAAAAAAGATTTTAATATGGCACGACCAAAAAAAGAAGAAAAAGACAAAAAGAGAACTATGTCCATCACAATAAAAAAGGAATTGAATGAAATTTTGAATAATTTTGTAGATGAAAATAACTTATCTAAATCGGAGTATATTGAACATTTGATTAAAAAAGATATGGGAAATAAGATTGATGATCAACTCCAAAATCTTCGTAATGAATGGAATAGAAAGATTTAATATATCATTATGACAACAACAAAAGACAAATATTGTGTAATATGTCACACAATAAATAAAACTGATAATGGATGGAATTATTGGAATAAATTATTAGAATCTTATAAAGATGATTCTGATTATAAATTATTGAAAGAAAAATTAGATAAAACCATAAAATTATTAAACGACAATGAATCTGACATAATTAACATGGATGTTGAAAAGGAATTATGGGAAATTATTTAATTTCCAATTTATTTAATTTCCAAATTATTTTTTTAATATATAATACATGAAACATTTAAAACTATACGAAGAATTTGAAGATTTCGGTGAATGGGACGATGATGATTTTGATGAAGAGGAATTTGATATACCAGAAGGAATTAAATACAAATCAAACAAAACATGGTTTAGAAACTTCGAAAAAGAAAATTATGAATCAGAATTAAAACTAATAAATAAGGCTATTCGTTATTGGGAAAATGAAGAAGTTCACCCAACTTTAGAAGTTACTAAAGAAAAAATGATATTTGTTCTAAAAGAGAGATTATCCCTACTTAAAAACCATTTTAAAAATTAAAAACAACTTTTTCCAACATTATCATATCTATATATAGATGTGCGGAATATTTCCGTATAAAAAATAAATAAATAAATAATGAGTGAATTAAAAGGTATCGTAAAATTTTTTAACGATGCAAAAGGATTTGGATTTATTAAAGAATCTGAAACAGAAGATGAGTACTTTGTGCATGTCACAGGTTTAGTAGACACAATCAAAGAAAATGATGAAGTTAGTTTTGAACTAACAGATGGTAAAAAAGGCAAAATTGCTACAAATGTAGAAATCATATAAATTTTATCAAATTCAAATAAAAAAGAGAAGGTTATTAACTTTCTCTTTTTTTGTTTCTATCAACTCTATTGATTTTACTATCCAATGGTCTTAAATTTGAATAATGATTTAATATCAATATATCTTCTTCTGTCTTAGCACTTTTTAATTCAACTATATGATCTATATCCCACCCAAAGAAGTATTCTCCATTATATTTACCATGATTGTCAAACGACATCCAATTTTCAAATTGGTTTTCAATATGTGTTTTAAATTGTTCAAATGTACAACCTAATATTTTTTCAGTTTTTGTGTTTTTCTTATACCCACAATTTTTAAAAGAATTACCAATTAATCTACGAATTCTACATTGTTTGTTTTCTAAACGCCATTTTTTATAATCTTCTTTTATTTTTTCTTTATTTTTTAATCTATATTCTTTTTTATATTTTTTAATCTTCTCTTTATTTTTTAATACCCATTCTTTTGATTTATCTTTGTTATCTAATGCCCATTTTTTGCTTCTTTCTTTATTTACATTGTTATTTTTTAAATTATATTCTTTCCGATATTCTTTAACCTTTTCTTTATTTTTTAATCCCCATTCTTTTGATTTCTTATTCAATTCTTCTTTATTATTTTCATAATAATTTTTCTGATATTCTTTATGATTATACACCTTTATCTAATTTTTTTTTATCTCTTAATAACATTTGAATAACATAATCTGTCATTGACATATAATTATCTTTTGAATTTAATTTTAAATGTTCATAAATTTCATTGGGTAGCCAAAAATTACACAACTTTTTATCTGATTTCTTCATATCTTCTTTATATTTTATAGTATATATAAAGATTTCAAACTCATATTTTTTTAAATTTTCAAAAAAACCTCAAATAAATTATTTGAGGTTTTTTTTATCCATTAATGTAATAAATCAATTTTTCCTTTTAATACATTCTTCACTGTTGTACTCTTATTAGTTAAATGATCTGTTACTATTCCATTTCTAAAATTGTAAGTTCTTCTACGATTACTTCTATTTTGAATACCGATTTAATTTCTTTTTTCATCAAAATATCCTTTATCATAATCCGATTGATTCTTATCTTTCAATCTTTTTTTTAATTCTTTTAAAGCTCCATCGTAATTGTGGTGTTGATTTCTCCCATCTACCATTACCTTTATACCTGTAGGTATATGTACCATATTAACACATGATTGTGTTTTATTCTTATGTTGTCCACCAGGTCCTGTTCCTTTTGTATAAAAAACATTAATATCATCCATATTTAGATTATCAGATACTTCTGACTTACTATCTAAAACTGATACGGAAATTGTAGAAGTGTGTACTCTACCTTTTGATTCGGTTGGTGGAACTCTTTGAAATCTGTGTCCACCTATTTCTTTTGAGAAGAATTTTTTTACATTATCACCACAGACTTCAATGGTTAACTAACCATATTTTTCATCCATAGATGTAATTCTAAAATCATTTATTCTTATTGATTTTAGATAAATATTTTTCATTTCTTGGACTAAAAGCTTAGCATCATCACCACCTTCCATGTCCCTAATTTCTATTAGTACTGTTTTCATGACTGTTTTATTTTTTTATTAGTTAATTTTTTACCAAATAACTTCATATAAGGTATATGGATCTCTCCAACTTCTTTTAATTACTTTTTTTGTTACTTTATATCCTTTTGGTTTATCCATCCATTGTTTTCTATTTTTAGAAACAATTTTCCAACTAGGATATTTTACGGAATCTTCTTCAAATCCACCATACCAGTGTTTGTTACTATTTTCGTTTTTGTTGTAACCACACCAAGCACAACGGATTTTCCCAACTCCTTGTAAATGATATTTACGAAGTTTGTTGTAAACTGAACGATTGTTTGTCCAACCGTATTGTTCTATTTTTTTCATGTCTATAAGTTTTATTTTTTACTTATAGACCATATCCTTTCTTCTTCATTTTTTGTATTTATTTTTTACAAAGATAATATAAATTCTTATATAAATATTACTTTTTTGTTTATATATTATTTTTGAACCGTCACATTTGAATATATACCCATAAATCCTTTATGAAGTAAGGGATACAAAAAATTAAACAAAAATATATGAAAGAATTAGAATCAATTTACGATGCAATTTTAGAACAATTTGAAATAGTCAAAGCTAGACATGAAAAATTCATTGAAAAAGGCAATAAATCTGCTGAAGCTGACGTTAGAGTTGCTCTTGGTGAAATTAAAAAACTAGTCACACCATACAGAAAAGCTTCTGTAGAAATCACGAAAAGTTTGAAGAAATAAAAGAAAAAGGGGAGACAATTTAGTCTCCCTTTTTTTATTTATTCCATTTTTTTATATTTTCACTAACGTTTGATTTACTTATATACACACTATCTATATTTAGAATATCTGAAATTCTTTTAACAAATTCATCTTCATCATCACATAAAACCATCAACCCATCATATGTAAATGTATATTCATCAACTTGATCCAGACAAGTAATTACTAAATTTTTAGGATTTTCTCTAATATACTTATCTTTATTTATACCATATTCTAACAATGATACATCAAGAATTGATTTTCTAAATTTACCTTGATATTCATTATCTACATTTGTTTCATTTGGGTTATTTACATCAAAATCTATATTATCATTAGTCATTGGACCATTACCATGTCTTGTTTGATAAGCTCTTGTCACCAAGAATAATTCGAAAGATTTATCAGTAACCATTTCTAAAATATTTGTTGTTCCTACATTACATCTTGTAACATGTGGGAAAAATCCATAGTGTTGGTCTAATAACAACCCTTGTGAACCTTCAAAAACATATCCATCTTCATCAAAACCATCTGGAATACCATAAACTAAATGAAAATTTCCACTTTTGACCATTTCATCACACATAATTAAAAATTCTTCAACTTGTTCTATTAATTCATGAGACAAATATCCATAATATTTAGCAATATTATTTAATTTAGTATCTAATATCCACGAATTAAAGATATCACTGAATGTTAAATGGTAAAAATGTTCTTCTCTATTAAATGTAGAACCGACACCGACACCACATGTACCATGATTTAAATCAGCTACATTATTACTATTGTGATACTTATCATATGGAGTGGTAATTGGAGAATCACCATCGATATACAAAACGGGATTGAACCCATTTTCCAATAAATCATTTAGTTCATTCATCATACCAACTGGATCAACTGTACAAAATTTTGACCAATATGTTGGTATACCTTTCAAAGTACCTGAACCGAAGTTTGAAAAGATATGGCTTTTACCATCTTTCAAAACAACATTGTGTCCAGCTTGTTGTCCACCTGAATATCTAATCACCAATGATCCTTCTAAATAATTAGTAACTAAACCTTTACCTTCATCACCGAATCCTAATCCAATTACCGCCTTCATATCTTTTAATTTTTAGAGTTTATAATTTTTGAAATAATATCTGGGACATCTTCTCTTGTTTCAGCAACACGTAAATTATCACCTAATAAATCATCCCATTTGTTTACAGTACTTTCAATTTTTCCACTTTTTGTTTGAGCGATATGTATATGATAAACATCATACATTTTTTGTGCATCAATCAACAATTCTTCAGCAGTAAAATTATCTTTATCTTCATATTCTTGTTCATCGATTTCTACGAAATCATCATCCCATTGTTCAAATGTATCATCAACTACAATTGGTTGTTCAACAAAAGTTTTACCAACGATTCTTTTCAATTCATTTTTAGTTATACTACCGTGAGTTGGTTCATCACCAATTGTTATTAGAATTCCTTTTTTACCTCTTTTTTCAAAACAATCTATAGATGTGTGTCTTGATGCAAAATACCAGGGTAGAAAATAACTTTCTCCACCATTTCTACCACCACCACCTTCTAAATAAACAGATGTTAACCATTTGTCCATCAATTCATCACTTGATTCAAATTGTGAAATTTGTAATGGTGCTCTATCACATCTATGATCTCCAACACCCATAAATAAAATTTGTGGATCTTTTACACCACTTTCGATTATTTTATCCATAATAGTTGGTAAACCATTTTTTACCAAATAATGTGGAACTGTTCCCATTGTACCAGTTACATCCAATCCTAACATAATTGCCACTGATTCTGGATGTTCATCTGAATCTCTGGATTCTCTTATTGCAACCCCTTTGGGGTTCATTTCTTTGTTTAAGTTTTTTTCTACAAAAATATCTTTAGCGGATTTTGTATTATAACCCAACTTGGTCGATCTAGTAGTTCTATCACTAAATGAATAACTTCCATGTCCCATAATTTACTCCTTTCTTTTTTTTGTTTACACTACAAATATACGACAAATATCAACATAAAATGAATAGAACTGTTATAAATTAACAATACTATTTTAATAAGTCAACATACTTAATATCACATTCATCTGGGTAATATAACGTATGTATATATGTCATTGCTTCGTTTTCAGTTTTATATAAAACAGAACCATGTAATGTTTCATAAAAGAAAAGAAAATTTCTTTTCTTTATGATATATCCATCATTAATTTTTATAATTTTAAATTTTTTCATACACTTTCATGAATACATTTTAATTTCAAATTAAAATGTTCTTTTATTTTTTCATTATAATCTACAGCCTTCGTAGATAGTTTATGAACTTGCTCCCAATTAATTTCATGTTTACTTAATTCTTTCTGTAAATCTTTCTTAATAAATAGAAGTCGATTTTCATAAATTTCTATTTTCATACCAATCTCAAATACATTATTCATCTTCTAATCTTTTAATTATTATTCCTCTTATAGGACTTATTTCATCCATTTGTTTTTTATTTATTTCAATTTTCAAAAAAGAATTTTTTCTTTCTTGTTTTTGTTTTTCTATTCTATTAGAAACTATTTTTTCTTCTATTTTGAATTTCTTATACATCTTATACCCAAGTTTATAATTCAATTCAACCAACCATTCCTGTAATATAAATTGATATAATACTGTCATTACAAAAGCGGTAATACTACAAATAAATATGTATAATATAAATGTAAAGGTTTTATAAAATAACAAAGATATTAGAATTGATAATATTACACAACTAAGAACATATAGTATATATACTGAATATTCCGATAAATATGTAAGGATTTTAAGCTTCATAGTCATATAATCTATCTAATTCATCCCACATTACTTTATATAACCCTCTCACCTTTAAAGCATATCTGAATATAGGATATTCTTCTTTATATACCTTATACATTTCAACTGCCTTTTCAACATCTTCTTCAACACCTGATTTTTGTCCATAGATTTTACTGTTTCTTGTATTAGAAATTCTATCACATAACTTAACAAAAATTGCTAAATCACTTGACCAAATTTTTGGATAAGTTTTGAAATTCTTTTCTTTTCTACAGTACCCTCTTTCATTAGTTACTCTATATACGATATCAGCAACGATGTGATTAGTTAATTTGGCAATTACCCTAACATTAACATCTGTATCTTCTATCAAATCATGTCCCCAAATCGCATATCTTGCATTTATCTTATCTTCACCAACAAGTAAATATTCATATTCTTCAAATACTTTATCTACACCATCTAAGTGAACCGCGTACGGTGCACTTCCGTATCTCTGTGAATCTGATGGTAAATTGTGTTTGTCTATTGAAAACTTCTTAAATTCTGATATAGTTAGAGCCATAATAATATATTTTTAATTATACATCAAATATAACACAATTTATAATATAAAATAAAAAAAACCTTGTAAAAATTACAAGGTTTTATTTTTATTGGTTAGACACCTGCCGCACCACCATCTTGATTTTGTATTCTATACGACTTATATTTTGGATTTTTATTTTGTTTAGATGATATTCTACCTGTTTCTGGTGTGTAAAATAATAAAGTGTCCAAGAAAGGATATCTTCTATAATCTTTATTTTTTAATCTGAAAGTTAATGTAAGACCATGTTTTTTACCATCTTTTGGATCAATATAATTTGCATTATTGAAAGTTTGAGATTGTTTATACAACCAACCTCTTTCTTTAGCGTAATCAATAAATACTGTTTGGTCTGAATCCCTCATATAATAAATTCTATCCATAAAAATTCTACCTGGTTCAGGTCTAACACTATTAAACCAAACTAATGCTCTACCAATTAATTTTTCATCATCATCCAAAAGAATCAATAACCCAACATGTGAAAAAGAACCACTACCAGGACTATTATCGCAGTAAATATCGAAATAACCCTGTTTTTCTTTATATCTCATACATGAACCTTTTAAAGTTCCACCATATATTTCCCTACTATAAGTATTTTCGTTATAATATTTTCTAATATCTTCACCATAAACAACTTTCATTTTACTATCATCTTTACTACATTTAGCTCTAAATTCATTACCAAATTGTTCAATTTGTGATGGTGTGTATTTTCCTTTAAAAAGTTTAACTATTATTTTACCAATTTTAGTTGGTTGAACTCTTTGTGGAGATGACCACACATCAGTTCCTTCAGGTGACATTTTATCACTTTTTAAATCTGGATTAATCTTCAACGCTTTAATTGTTGAAATAAATGTAACCATACCTTCATTACCAGATACATCCATATATGATATATCAAATTTAATATCTTGAGATGATAATGATAATAAATCCTTAGCAATCGGGCTACTCATTGTTTTTAAGATATCAGATAGTCCCTTAGATAAATACATTCTCATCTGAGAAGATAAGGCTAATTCTTTCTTTTTCTGTATTTGTTCAGGAGTCAAAGCTTCCTTCACTATATAATCACTGTAATTACCAAGACTCATAATTGTATTTTAATTTTATTTATATATTAAATTTTATTTTTATAATATTTTACGATTTTTAATATTTTTGTTTCCAACATATAGGGTTGGTACATTTTTACCCTGAGTAATATTTGGATTTAATGTTCTTAAATTTCCATCTATAAATACCCCATTCAACCATACACCATTTCTAAAATTACCATCCACAAATATCCCATTTACCCATAATCCATTTATAAAATCACCACTAGTAAATGTTATACCACTATATCTCTTATCACTTAATACATCTGTATCATTAGTTCCAAATACACCATCGTAAAACGTACTATCTATGAAATTTCCAGTAAAAAAATGCCCACCATACCATTTACTACTTCTAAATACACCACTATACCAATGGGTTCTATTGTAGTTAGTTGGTTCATATGTACCAGAATAAACTTCAGATAAATTCATATTACCATTCCACCATTCTGTAGTTGTTGCAGATGTGGTTCCAGTGTTGTATCCAAGTCTCGAATATGAAAATACACCATTTTCCCATACCCCACTAACAAAATCTGAATTACTAAATGATCCATTCCACCAATTTCCATCAAATGTTCCATTATTAAATACACCATTTTTCCAATAACCCCCATACATTTTACCACTTATAAAATTACCATTTTCCCATATGGAATTTTTAAATACCCCATCATAAAAATTACCATTCTTCCATGTCGCAACATTTAAATTGGGTAAAACATCAGTATGGTTTAAGAACGCTTCGGATGTATATCCACTTATAGAAATTTCGTCACCGAATATGCCATTATACCATAAACCATTTCTCCATGTTCCATTTACAAATATAGAATATTTTTTATTATCATCCAATTTTTTTAGTACACCAGTTGATAAGAATTTAAATTCATCTATCAATCAACTTAACCATTTACCATTTTTCCATGTCCCATTTAACCAAGTCCCCGAATACCATGTACCATCTGTCCAATCTCCACATACCCATGTTCCTTTATACCATACCAAACCATATTCATCTTCACCAATTAAGGCATCTTCAATTATTGCATTAAAAATCCAAATATACTTAACTTTTAATTTTTCAATAGTCATCCCATCAATCAATGTAATATTACTTTCAACTGAATCTTTAATTATACTTACAGTATGACCACTGGATATAGTATCTGATATTCGTAAATCGTCATTATAAATTAAAAGAGGCATTTTTGATTGTTTATCAATACCAATATCAACTATTTCTAATGGTTTAAATAATAGGTTATTATCATTTTCATAATAAACATCACCTATTGTATTACCAGTTAAATCGGTAATATATCCATTTCTATAATTATAAAGTTTAAGAATATAATTATTTTTATCATTTGCGGTAATTGTACCTGTTGTATATTCTTTTATTCTACTATCTACTGATAATAATTCATTATAAGTCCTATAAATTCTTGCTCTAAATTCATCATCTTTAGTGTAATATGTTACACCTGTATTTAAATAAACATCATACAACGTTTCAGAAATACCTGTTAATGAATAAAATGAAGTAATCCCCGTTATGTCGCCTTTTACTGATATAGAAAATGGTTTTTCAATTGTTATTGATGTATTATCCTTATCTAAAACAAAAACTTTATCATCATAATTTTCATTAATATAAACACTTGTATATTTATAGAAATTATCTAAACTACCTTCTGATGCTGGTGTTATTTTTATTGGACTGTCTTGTTCTACTATCTGTTGGGGATAAGATGTATCATCTATCAAATATGTATATTGTGATGAAAATTCACTCATAGTATACCCTGAACCCAAATCAAATGAACTATTAAATACATCACTAGTAATACCACTCAAATGTTCATATAACTTATAATCTATGTAATGGTTATCTGATGTGAACGTATAATCAGTTGAATCGAATGTAAAAGTAAATGCGTCATAATCAATATATTTACTATATTCATTTTCCTTTGGAATGATTTTTAAATTCACTGTTCCAGACCATTGATCAAGAGTTTCTCCACTAAATGTAAAAAACTCACTATAATAATGACCATTTAAATATATCAAATTGATATCTCCAAGACTCGGTCTAATATTATTAAGATTATCAATAACCAAAGTCTGTGATGTATCACCAGATAGAACATAATTTGGAACATATTCATTCAATATAATATTAGTACCATCGAAACTATCTACTATTGTATTAAATAATGCAATATTATCAGTAGATGTAATATTGGACCTTGTATCGATATATAAATAATCACCTGGTTTACAAAATGTAGAAGATACTGTATCTAATAATGTTAAAATAGTTTTACCAGAATATATGGAATATTCAAAATCTCCTCCATATGTCTGAGAATTTCCAAGAGATACATCAAAAACAACTGGTGGGTTATTTCTATATTGTATTGAAAAAGTAGTTGTTGGTATTGTCGGTACTTCTATTGTATTATATAAACTATAATTTAATTTATTTAATTTTCTAGCAAAATTATAATCTGTAAACCACAATTTTGGTATACTATCATATGTTGTTCCCGTATTATTTATATTATATTCAAACCCATTCTTCAATATATAAGTGTGCCCTGTCATAAAATCCATTTCTTCATCTGTTATTGGAAATGTATTACCACTATTTTGTAAAAAGAATTCTATGTTATTACTATTATCCATTTTTACATGACACCCATATCTATATGTATTACCTGTTGTATCTAAATCTGTAGTTTTCTGTAAATATCCATCTACGTCAAATGAATAAATACCATTTTCAGTTTTACCTGTTTGTCCAGCAACTAATATTTTATGTGCTGATTTTAAATAATGTCCATCAATTTTAGTTATTCTTTGGTTTATATCAATTTGTTCATCTATATAAAAATCAACATAATTGAAATTACCCATATATTCATTTATAACATCATATTCATTATAAAACAATTCAGTATATTCCACATCACCAACCATTATATTTCTTTCATATATATCATATAGATCTAATACATATTGATATGTCAATCCTGATATACACTTTTGAAATTTAAAATAAACTTCATCTAAATTATCTATAGTATTATCATTAACATATTCATTTAATCTATTAACTTTTTCCCAAACTCCATAAGTCATAATTATCTGACTAGGAAATACTGTTACTCCACTATTAAATTCCCAATCAAATTTTACATTCCATAAATCCATAAAATGGTTATATTTTTATTTTATATATTATTTTAACACCGATAGAAAATAATACTATTCTTATATATAAAATAAAAAATACAGAAGTAAATTTTTATATATAAGCAAATTAACAATTCATATGAAGATTTTTCAAAAAGAATATGACCAGACAAGTATTGATTTTCAAGGTAATACGTTATTACAAAGTAAGGTAATTGGAGAACATGATCTTTTAGAACAATCAAAAGAATTAAAAAGAATTAAAAATTCCTTAGAAATTCAAAATAGTAGATTAAGTGATACTTTCAACAATTTACATTTAGCCACTGTTATTATTAAAAAAGATGGTGAAGGTGATTATATATTAGTTGATTTTAATAAAAAATCACAAATAATTGATAAATTATCTTGTGAACAAAAAGGTGAAAAATTAAAAAACATTTATAATAGTATAGAAAAATTTGGAATTATTGATTTGTTTGACGATGTTTTACTTAACGGCACACCAATAAAACATCAAGGTTATTACAAAGATAGTAATATAAATAGTTATAGAGATAGTTACATATATAGAATAGAAACTAATGGTAAATATGAATTAGTATCTATGTATGATGATGTTACACACGTAAAAAAATTAGAAAAAACTAATAAGATAATAAAGAAAATGAAAAGATATCAAATTTTTATAACTTTATGTTTGATATTATTAATACTATCCATTAGTATACATCTACATTCTCATTTCAACGAACATAATTATAGTAATTATTATGATAATTACTATAAAAAATCAGACATCACAATAGTCGGAACAACCAGAAGTTTATCAAATAATGAAAACATTATTTATAATGGAACAATATTATATGAAGATGGTAAATATGAAAAAGCATTAGAAACCTTTAAAAAAGATAATAATATAAATACTAATTTTTATTTAGGTATAACAAATATGGAACTTGGTAATTATGAAGAAAGTGTTAAAAATTTCAGTGTAATAATAAAAGAAGATAGCATATTTGTTGATCAATCCGATTGGTTATTATCTCTTTGTTATATTAAACTAAATAAAAAAGTAGATGCTATATTAATTTTATCAAAAATAGCAAATGATAAAAACCATTACAAATACAATGAATCATTACAATTATTAGAAGAATTATGAAAAATAAAAGAGATATAAAAAAATTATGTGTTTTTGACTTCGACAACACATTAATGAATACACCATTTAGAAAAGATGGTATAAAGAAATGGGTAGAACACTACGGTGAAAAATACCCATCAAAAGCGTGGTGGACAGAACCATATTCTTTAGATATAGAAGTTTTTAAAGATGAAATAACACCAAAACCACATGTGTTATTTGATTTTAGACGATACGCAAACATAAACGATACATGGGTTATCATGTTAACTCACAGATTACCAACATTGGATAAAGAAGTATCTAAAATATTAGATAAATTTAAAATTAAATTCGATGATAAATTATATAGAAGATCATATTTTTTAACAAAAGCTGATGATTTAGATGAATATATTCCACAATTCCCAAATTTAGAAGAAATTGAAATATGGGAAGATAGAGATAGTGAAATAAACATTCTTAAAGAATGGGCATACAAAATCGAGCCTTGGGTAGATTTTGATATCAATATTAATTTTATTAAAACTTAATCATTCATTTCTAATATAATAAAAAAAGTATTCTAATAATGTACGACTTAAGAGATGGAAAAACGATTAAAAAAGTAAGTTTTTTGAAAAAACTGAAATGGATACATCTAATATATCTATTAATTGCTATTATTATTTTATTTCCAGAACAATCAGGTACATTTATAGGTACTTGGATTTCTGATTTTTTTGTAACAATTATAGATATTATTAAAAATGGATAAAGAATTTTACCTAAATGACATTGGTATTCTCGATTGGATGACCAATGATAAATTTCAAATTATAAGATTTAAAGATAGAATTGAATATAAAGAAGATAATCAATTAAGTAGAATTGATGGTCCAGCTATTGAATATTTTTCTAGTGAAACTACAGATTTATATTATTTTCAAGGAAAGAAACTATCCGAATCAGAATTTAAATTAATTAATAAATCTGAAAAAATTAAACAAATATAAAATGATTGAATTAAAAGATAAAAAATTGATAGAACTTAAAGATATAGATAGATTCTTAGAATTATCCAAATTGTATACTGATAAATCATTTTTCATTGGAAAAAACGCTGAAGTAAAGAAAATAATATGACAGAAATTTTACACACCGAAAGATTATGTGATGAATCCTTTTCACCAACAAATAGAATATATGTTAAAGATGGTGATGTTGAATACCATAGAGATTACATTGTAAGATTACCAGCTGTATCGGCTGTAGTATACAACACATCAACCAATAAGTATTTATTCGTTAAACAATTCAGACCTGGTTCAAAAAATGAAATAGTTGAATTAGTAGCTGGGATGATTGATGATGAAAATTTAACACCATTGGAAACTATTAAAAAAGAAATATCTGAAGAATTGGGATATAAAACTGATTTTGTAAAATTTTTATCAAAATCATATACCGCAGCTGGATACACCGATGAAATTATTCATTATTATTATGCTGAAGTTAGCAAGAAAATAAATAGTGGTGGAGGTTTAGATAGTGAAAACGAATTCATTGAGACAGTGGAAATGAATTATACTGAAGTATTAGATTATGATTTCCAAGATAGTAAGTGTTATTTATGTTTTGGATTATTAGGAATAATAAAAATAGACAAAGAAAAAGTATTTGAAGAATATGATAAATATATTTATAGATTAATAAGAGTATTTTCTAAATTAGATTGGAAAAGCAAATGTGATAGAGATGAAGCTTCCTTATTAATGAAAAAAGTATTCATCGAATACACAGAAAAAATTAAAAAAGATGATTAAAGTAGTAGTTTATTTATCGGAAAATTATAAAATATCTGATACTTTCACATTAAATGGAAATCCAACTAAAGAAGAAATTGATAATCTTATAATGGAACAATATGGTGACAGGTGGCATTATTGTGATATTTGGAATATCGATAAAAATGGTAAAATTATTATTAATTAATTATGATTTTTTATATACCATACAGTAAGGCTCGTTATTGCTTAATTGAATAACTTTTCTAAATGCTCCTCTAATATCACCTTCCATAACTAATGGATTATCAAGAGATATCAACTTTTTCATCATCTTATAATTAATATCATAAGGATCTCCTTTAAATATAATTTTATCTGTTTTTGATTCAAATATCATATTTAAAATAGTTTCATTAAGTTCCGATTGAGTTTTGAAACTTTTATATGTAATTTTCTCCTTAATATCTAATTCCACATTCATTTCTTTATTTTGTTTTTTTATTAAAAAAAAGATCAAAAGTTTAAAAAACTGGACTTTTATTTTTATATATATAAATAACTAAAAACTAATTATGAAAATTATGAAAAAAATTAAAAATTTTAAAGACTTTATAAACGAAAACATAGAAATAGACGAATTTGAAACTATTCAACCAGATTCGGATATTGATACAGAAGATGTATTTTTTGATGGTGATGATGATAAAACAGAATTCAAAAGTGAAATAGAAACCGATTCAGAAGATGAAGAAATCGATGATTTATTAGAAATAGTATATAATCAAAAAACTGATTCATGGGACGATATTGGTGAATTAGATTTACCAACTGACTTTGAATCATTTCAAGAATGGTTTATGGAAGAAATCAGCGATGATGACACAACAACAGCTTCTATGAAAGAAGAAGGTGATGAAATTGTATTCCACATACCAGAAGACTTGTATATTGTATATCTAGATTCTCAAAAAGGATACAAAGATGAATTGGACAATATATCACAAGAAGAAGATATGGATGATGATGACTTTGACGATGAAGAAAACTTACCATTTTAAGATTAAAAAAGCCCCGTTTATAAAAAAAAGTCAGTAAGAAATTACTGACTTTTTTTATACGTGTCTTAATATTGTTTTTAATCTATCCTTCACTCTACCCTTAGATTGTTTACTAGACATAAATCCACCCCAATCTAATTCACCATGTGGAAGTTTTTTTCTTTTTATTATATCTTGTTTAAAATACTTTCTAAACATATTGTCATCTAACTTTACTAAATAATAATAATCTATTTTGATAAGTCCACCGAATTCTTCATCCCTATTTACTATTCTATATAAATTTTTATTAGATAAGAATTTTCTTGGAAACTTGACACCTATTTCTTCTTCTGTTTCCCTAACAGCAGCATCCTTTATAGATTCACCATTATCGATTTTTCCTTTAGGGTATGAAAAAGAATTATCCCATTTTCTATCTGATGGGTGTACCAACATAATTTTATTCCTATAAATGAAAACAATACCAGATGTAACTCTGACATTCATTTTCTCAAAATCTCTATACTTCAAAATATCTCTATTGTAATTCTCCATCATCATCGTTACTTTCACCAATACCGTAAGATTTTTTACGTTCTTCAATAACATCCCTTATGACACTAGCTCCTTCAAATCTTTCAATACTGATTTGTATCTCTAACATTTTTCTCAGTTCTTCTACACTGAATTTATCTAAATCTTTCTTTTCGAAACAAACTTTCATTATTATTCTTTATTTTATAATATATTTTTCTTCATCATCTAGATCATCAATCTCATCCCCATCATACTCTTCACCCGTTATCTTATAATAAAGATCGTAATAATCTTCATCATCTAACTCTTTACCTATACTTTGTTCTACATAATTTATTATATTCAAAGTATTAACTGGTTTTTGAATTTCTTTAAAATGTTTATATGCATCATCTATTAAATTATCAATATTATCTTCACCAACATCTTCAATAACACTTTCAACCAATATACTTTTTTCTTTGAATTTTTTATAATCTAATAACATCAAATTTATATTATTTTTCTTTATATATAAAAATTATTTATTCAAATATTATGTCGATTTCTTGATGACAGGATATATTTTCTAATCCTTTTGAATTTTCTAATGATATTTTTTTACCTTTTAAGTATTCTTCGTTGATATATTCCGCTGATATATTTCCATGAACATTTTGATTAAAATTTTGAACTTTATTAGCTGGATTATTAACTATGATAGATTTGTCATACATTAACATAAAAGGTTTTTTAATTGGCATGGCTGCCAAATTTGATTCTAATGTATTTGGATTAGAATAATTTAAATGTTGTAATCTATAAAGTATTTCATTTGTTCTAAAAACATGAAAATCCAAAGACATCGCATAACCATAATCACCAGTTTTCCCTATCCAATTAAATTTATTATTCTTATCTGGTGATGGACTAACCATTTTACAACGAGCGGGATAGCAATAAGATAATCTTGGGTGTAATCTTAAAGATAAGCATAAAATGTTACTATCTGTTTCTAACATTTTCATTTTTTCATCTTCAATCGAAAAATCTTCTTTAAAAATTATATCATCAACTAAAAATGTACTAAATTTCTTACTTTTATCCATTAAAGATAATAAATCTTGTTTAAAATTCTTTTCTTTAACATAGTTAAACTCAGGATGTAATTCTCTTGTTATATCATATCCTTTACCAAATAAATAATTAGAGAATGTATATAATATATATATTTTTTGTTTATCCCATTCTTTAAAATGTAATTTCATACTTCTTAATAGAAGTTCTAATTGTGAACCTCTATCGCGGCTAAATATAATAATATTTATCATAATTCAATTTTTTAAAATATATTAAAATAAAAATGAAAAGTTTATATATACAATATATGAAACACTTAAAACTATACGAAGAATTCGACTTTAATGATGATGATTTTGATTTTGAAGAAAAAGATACTTTAACTAAAGATGAATTGTTAAAACGAATAATCTTTTTCAATACAAATGAAGAAGCTATTGATATTGTTAATAAATTAAAAGGATTAGGGTTTAGAATTCTTGGTGAGAGTGATATTTTAAATGATGAAAATTCTACTAATTATGATGGAGAAAAATGGAATTGTTTTTTACCTTCATGGACACACACATCTTGGACAAGAGGATTTGGAAAAAATCATAATAGTAATATTAAATATGATGAATTTATGAATATGGATATAATAAAATAACTATGAAACACTTAAAACTATATGAAGAATTCGATTTTAATGACGATGACTTCGACTTTGAAGAAGAAGATGAAACTATAAATAGAAAAATATATACAGATTATATTACTGAATACATTGATGATATAAATAAACCTGGTGGTGGATATGTAACAGGTAAAATTTATTATATTAAATTTTTAAGATTAAATAATCTCCATAAATTTACCGATTTATTAGATAACGATGGATATGATTTATTAGATGGTGGTGGTGACTCAGTTATAATATGGTCAGATAATCAATATAGTGTAGATCGTGTCAACGGATTCAAGGAATTAAATAGTGACGGGTATGAAATAATTAATGGAGATGAATTTGTAAATAGTAAATAACAACGATTTTCTAATTTATTTTTATTATTTCAATATCGAATGGACTAATATTATCAGTTGTGTAAAAACCATTTATATAATTTGGATCAGTATGAATAATATTTCTATCTGATAATTTTACTTTATATAAAATATAATCCCTATCTATATTGTTCATTTTATCATTAAATTTAATACTATTTAATAATTCATCATAATCTTTTAAATCATAAAAAAATACACTCTTTCTAAAATCATTTTATGTTCTTTTTAAATCTTTCTTCAATGTAATTCTGATTAACTTCTCTTTTTTCTATATCACTATAATCGTTTCGTTGTGTTGCCAACATTGGATTAGTCATCAAACAAACATATTTAGATTGAATTTGTTCAGCCAAATAAACATCTAAAATATCAGAATGCTTTGTTATTCTATCCATTCCTTCATACTTTCTTATAAAATTATCATAAACCACTTTATTATAAGCCATTGCATGAACAGCATATGAATTTTTAATTAAAATTAAATTTGGTTTTATTTTAAGAAGTTTATTATGTGTATTTGCTCCAAGATAAAAAAGTGACCATTTTAATGTCCCAACTTGTGATAAAGATTTTTTCAAATTACCTTCTGTATCATCAGTTATAAATTCCACATCATCTTCAAATACAAGAACATTATTTAATTTATTTTCCTTGGCATATTTAACAATTTCCAAATTAGATTTAATAATACCTATTCTTCCATCAACATCTTTAACAGCAGAAAATCTTTCCACCTTATCCAATATACCAACCTTTTCAAATTCCTTTTTACAAATTTCCCACCTATCTGTTCTTTCATCTAAATTGATACAAAACATTTTATCGAAAAAATCAAACGCACTTTCCATAATTATAGTTTATTTTTTATTTATATTACAATTTTTAGATTTTGTTTTTTAATATATAACATCATGAAACATTTAAAATTATATGAAAATTTCGATGAATGGGATGAAGATGACTTTGATGAAGAAGAAAAATACATACCATTTAAAAAAGGTGATACTATAGTTATTAAACCAAATTTAGTGGATTATATGTACAATATAACAGATCCAAATAGAAAAATACAATTATATAAATTAATCGGTTATAAATTCAAAATACAAAAAATGATTGGATCAAGAAGTAAATCAGGAATGATGTTTGCTGTTATTAAAGATCATGATAATAAAGAAATAATATTACCAATTGATGTCTGTGTTATACATGGAGAACACAGTAAAGGAATTAGAAAAGTATTATAAATAAAATATTAAAAAAATGATAAAAACATTATGAAACATTTAAAATTATATGAAGAATGGGGTATTAGAATATTTAATAGTAAGAAAACTAATAAAGTTATAGATTTAATACATAAAAAACTGACAGATATTTACGAAAGTGATAATATAGATTATAACGTGCATCACAACCCAAACCATACATGGGATTTCAAAATAGATAATGATGATTTATATTTATATATAGTAACAATGAGTGATAATATAACAATGGGACACGGATACACAAATGTTAAAATTTTAATAAAAGACAATGAAGATTTAGAGGATGAAGAATGGGATGATGTTGTTGATGACAATGAAATCATTACACCGAAAATACCATATTCATCAAAAATATTAAAAATGATTAAAAAACTTTATAAAAAAAAGAAAAATTTTATCCGTGATAGAGATCATGATAATATTATAAATAATCTATAAAACAAAAAACCAAAATGTTAAAAAATTACAATATATTTTTATTTGAAAATTTCTTAGAAGAAATTGAAAACATACCATTAGTAGCTGATGCAGAAATACTCGAAAGTATTGTTGTTGATTCTGATATGTTAATGAATACAGTAAATGCAGAACCAGTTGATTTTGTAGGAGAACCTTTCAATTTTGATATAAAAAAATATGATGACAATTACACATTAGAACAATTAAGAGACAATCCAGATTTCAATGATAATTTATCAAAGAAAGAACTATTCATAAGTGAATTACAAAATACTAAAGATTATGATACTTACATAATTGATGATATTAAATATTTATTAATTCATAAGAGAGAAAATAGAAAAATGGATAAGTTAGAAAAATTGGATGATCCTTTATATGTTATATTCCAAACAAAAGATATAAATGGTGAATGGAATAGGGATAAAATTAAAATCTATAAAATAAACGGTAATTTTAGCAATTTCTATGAAAAACTAAGTTCAAAAACAATTGAACTTGTTAAAGGCGATAAAAAATATATCTATGTTAGTAATGGACAAAATTGGATACTGAAAAACATTGAAAATAAAGATGAAGTATTTAAAGACATACTATCTAATGATGATATAAAGGTTATCTTAAAAGAAAATGGTATAACTATTACTATTGTATCTTAACTTATAATTTGTGATCTGTGTGAATATCACTAGATACTTCTTCTGGTGTGATTCTATCTTCCCAACCATCCAATACATACTGACTAAATATAAAACCTTTTACATAATTATCCCAATATTTTTTATCTCCCTTTTTATATAACAATTTTTTTATTTCATCCTCATAATCCAAATAACTAGTTTCAGAAGCATCTGTATCTACAAGTTTGTTACTTATTTCTTCTTCATCTTCAAATTCTTCTTCTTCAAAAGCTAAAAAATCGTTAAAATTATCTTCTACTTTATACAAAGGTTTCAACTCTTTATAAATATCCAAAAATTCCTCATCATCAAGATAACCTTTTACTGAATCTAAAACCTTTAAACACAGTTTTGTAATATTTTTATTAAATTTAATATCCTTTAATGGTATTTGATCATTTGTTTTTGCATTTTCCATATAAATTAATATCTTATTCTTATGTTTATCTTTATACATCAATACTTCAATTATCAAATTTTTAGCACCATATAAATTTACAAAAGACATGAATATATTTTTCTTGCCACCTTCATCCATACCCACACCTAAGAATATCCAATCCATTCCATCGGTAGAGGTTTCATTCATCATCCTTTCAATGATAGTGTTGCTTTTCATTGATTCATTTTCCGAGCTCATATCCTTATATATTAAATATTAAATTCATTAAATATATCATCTTTTGATGGTAAAATCAAATTAACATATATTATCAAATATTGTAACTTATCCCATTTCATAATATCATCTATACCTAACTTATTGTTTAATTTTTCATCGGAATAAACTTTATATTCGTCATTCCTATCAAACCAGAATACAAATTCAAAATATTCATCATCTATTATCCACGATAATAAGATAGCTACACCACCATGTAATTCACCAATGTAATCAATAACCGATATATTCATAAAATAAGATTGTTTATTTTTTATATATAAAAAGAAAAAGGTCTTTAGATATGGCAAAGAATAGTGATCATACTGATTTTTACATAAAAGGAAAATCACACCCAAATTACGAAGAAGGTAAATTAGTTGAAGAAGAACTAATTAACGTTCTTATACAAAAATTAGAAATGTTAATTTTTACAAATCAAGGAGATTTATATGGTGACTTTAATATTGGTTCAAATTTAGAATATTATTTATGGTCAACTTCTATACCATCATATGAAATAAAGAAAAGAATGAATAATCAAATCAATACATATATACCAGAATTATCCACAATTGGGTATTCACTTAATGTAGACATATACGAAGGTACTTTGAGGGATATAATGTATCTTAGATTTGGTATTAATAACTATAATATAAATTTTATTATTGACTAAAAAAAATATAAAATCATGAAATGTTTATCAAAAATATTTAACAAAAAAACACATAATATACTCATCGTTGATGACACAGTAGATAATGTTACTTTATTAGAAGGGTACATTGAAAAAATCAAAGATGTAAAAATATATAAATCTTATAATCCATTTGGTGCTGAAAAATTACTTAAAGAAATAGACTTTTCTCTACTACTGTTAGATATCCAAATGAATGGAATGGATGGGTATGAATTAGCTACCAAGATAAAATATGGTAAATATGGTAAAAACATAGATACTCCTATTGTATTTATAACAGCAATATATGAAACAAATGAAGATAAAATAAAAGGATACAACATTGGTTCAATTGATTATATCATAAAACCCATTGATAATAACATAAAAAAGAAAGTAGAAGACTATTTATATAGTTCCAAAAAAATTATATCAAATAAAAAATTTGATAATATTAAAAAATCAATTAACATGTAATGGCTGATAACCAAGAAAGTAATGTAATGACTACCAAAAAGGTAGATGAAATCCAACAGAAAGAAAAATATGCTCTTAAATTAAAAAGAACCGAAATTCTATGGCACAGTAGAAATAGGGGAGTTAGAAAAGGTGGAATTTCATTTGCTATGACTAAGGCTGAAAGAGAAGAATATATTAAATGTAAATTAAGTGTTTTTTATTTCGCCCAAAAATATTGTAAAATTAAAAGAGAAGATGGTACAATTGGTGAAATAAAATTAAGAAGATATCAAAAAGAAATAATAAAATTATTTAACGATAATAGATATTCCATTTTAATGGCAAGTCGTCAAACTGGTAAAACTGTATCGGCAGCCATCTATATTTTATGGTTTGTTTTATTTCATAGTAATAAGGGTGTAATGATTGTTGCAAATAAATCTAAAACCACAAAGGAAATTATAAACAAAATAAAAGGGATTTACAAGCTTTTACCATTTTTCTTAAAAGAGGGAGTTACGAACTGGAATGAAAGTGCAATTGCACTTGAAAATGGTTCAAGAATTCAAACAGAAGCAAGAACAGCTGAACCAGCTATCGGTTTTACAATTGATTTACTATATCTTGATGAATTTGCCAAAGTACCTGATACAATAATAAGGAAATATTATGCTGAAGTTGTTCCTGTTGTGTCGTCCATTAACGATTCTAAAATTATTATATCATCAACACCTGATGGATTTAACTTATTTTGGGAATTAATAACAGGTGCCGAAAAACCAGAAGATGATGATGATAACAATGGATATAAACCTATGAGAGTATATTGGTATGAAAAAAATGGACGAAGAGATACTAAAATATTATTAAATAAAACCAAAATTAGAAAATATTCACAATATGGAATAACAGGAACATTTATTAAAAATTATTTAAAATCTTTAGGGTATAAATTATATGAAGAAACTGTAAATAGTGATGTTACAATATTCATCAAATTTTATAAAGACGAAAAAGAAACTATACCATATCCAAAAGCAGGAGTTACCGATATTAGAAAACTTATGATTCCTATGAATGATGGTAAAAAAATTCCATTAGCAGAATTGTGTAAAATCAGCACATGGGAAGAAGAACAAACAAAACTTATTGGTGGTGAAAGTTTCTTCAAACAGGAATTTGGATTAGAATTTTTAACAGACGATAAAACACTATTTGACACTGTTAAATTCCAACAAATGACTAAAAATATTAAAAAATATGAACATATCGAAATCGATAATTTTAGCAGAAAATTACCAATCCCTTATAACAATTTACATTTTGTAAACGATAGTCCAGAAATATTTGAAATGGGTAATCAAAAAAATTATCATATCTTTATTGGTATAGATTTAGCAGAAGGATTAGGATTAGATTATAGTGTTATAAATATATTTAGATTATTACCAAAAGATAAAGAATGGATTGAAAATAACAAAGAATCCATACACAATCTTTACGATTTCTTTAAATTGGAACAAATAGGTTTATGGAGATCAAATATTTATAAAATAAGTGAACTTGCCCATATTCTTTACATGTTGGTATTTGAATTCTTTGATCCTGAAAAAGTTAAATGTGTAGTTGAAATGAATAAAAATTTAGGAAATCTACTTTTCCAATCTATGCCATATGTTTTTGAAGGCGAAAACGATTATGGTGATTATGTTTTCTTGAGATTTAAACACAATCAAAAAGATAAAATAGTTAAAAAAGGACTATTAATAGGTAGAGATAAAAAATATAACATAAAAGAGTTTCAAGATAATATGATAAAAGATAATTTATCTCTTAGTAATGATTCCAATATAATAGAATTAAAATCATTTGCCAAAAAAGAAACACCATCTGGGGATGTAACATATAAATCACAATCAGGACATGATGATATGGTGATGAGCTTAGTAAACCTAACATCGGTATTTGGACACCCACATTACAAAGAATCGATTGAAGACTATATCGAAAATGGATTACCAGATGATTATAAACCATTAATTTTTGATTATTCAGATAAAAGAGATAATGGAACAATAAGCATATTAAGTGATTCTTACAAAAGAATTTATAACAAAGGAGCTAAAATTGATGATGATGGAAATTTAAAATTATCTAATAGTAGAACTTATAACTTAGGTATAAAAAATATAGATAATTGGTACAAAAAACAATAATAAGAAAATGAAAATAAGAAAATTTAATGAAGGTTATGATGACGATTGGGACAATGAAGAACCAACAAAACAAGATATTTTTAATAAATTCAATGATATGATTGATCCAGATGATGAATTAAGTGTAGAAGATGGTGGTTGTGCTGTTATAGTATTAACTGATTATTATTCACATGATGATGATGATCGTGGAGTTAATTTAACATTTACATCTTGGGATGAAGAATTAGAACATCCCTGGTTCAAAGAACAATATAGATTATTTAAAGAACAAATTAAGAAGAACTAGATAAACTTTTAATAATTTTTATTATATTTATAAAAACAAATAGTTATTATGAAAAACATTCTTATTTATTGCACAGAAAACAACACCAATCAAGATAATGGAATAGGTGTTAAAATGATTGATATGATTAATAATTGGATAAAAGAAAATAAATTATCGCATATAAAAACCAAAAAAGATTTCAATTCATTCACAGACGATGACTTAAACAGTTGTGATAAAGTCATATTTATAAACCCAACTAACGATAATAATATCCATGAATTTAAATGTCACGAAATTAAAGGCAAACCTTGGCAACTTCACCAATTGGATATAAGAGGATACGAATGGAATGATGGAAAATTAACAGATAATGGAAAATTAAACCTTGAACAATCATTCCAATATTTAACTAGAAAAATTTCTGATTGGATTTCAATTAGAAAAAAATTACCAATAAGTTTCCTAAATAAATAAAAAATTATTATCTTTACAAAAAAATAATAAAGATGATTATAAACTACAACGATTTTAATGATATTAATGATTTAATGAATGCATTATTAGATAAAATTTCAAATGATGGGTTCGATAAATTAACAGATGAAGAAAAAGATTTACTAAATAAAATATCCAATGGAGAAGATATAAATTTAGAAAAACTTAAAAACCAACCATCAACCCCATCTGAAACAAGGCAATCCACACCCAAAAAATTTGGTGGATTTAATTTGGTTGATGGTGATGGACAACCACTTGGTAAAATACCAAGACCACCCAAAAAATTTGATATTGGTGACGAAGTTTACCCATTAACCAAATCAGGAGATAATTTACCATCATATGCAACCCAATTCTTAAATACAAAAGATAAATTTACAGTTTTAAAAATTAATTCAAGTGGTAAAATTGACATTGGTTGTCATAGACACACTGATGAAGGTAAAAAGAAAGTATTTTACTATTCAACAAATAGATTTACAACTATCGATCCATCTACTCAAATAGATAGTGATTTCGATGATGGATTAGTTGGAAATGGTGGTGGATTTAATAATAACAATGATGATATTTGGGATAGAGATAATAAAGTAGATAATGTTCCTAATGATTATCTTTTCGCAGTTAGTGATAATTATGAAGCAGGTATGGGTGATGGTGATATATGTGTATATTTAACAGCATATTCTTATTATAGAAGAGAGAATTGTCTTGATGATAGACTAGGTGGACATAACTTATCAACAGATGTTAAAAGAGCACTACGTAGAGTAGGTGTATCAACAACTGAAGATATGGAAGCAGTATTCGGAGTTAGAAATCGTGATTTGACCAAAGAAGATATTGTTCAAGGATTGATAGATGAAGGTTTCAGAAATGATCCTGGTTTTAGAGGATGGTTAGAAAATGATGAAGAAGATTATTTAAATTAAATAAAAAAAAGGGGTGAAAATTCACCCCTTTTTTTATTTACACATGTTCTTGACTAAAGAATATTTCGTGAGCCGATTTCACCTTTTTTTGTTCTTTAACTATTTTAAGAGCTCTAACCAACCTAGTAATTCCCATACCAAATCCCCATCTATCTATCATAGGTAATTTAAGAAATTGTTCAAGTTCTTCAGATACTCTTTCTTTTCCAAATTTATCATATAATAGTCCAGAATACTCACCATCACTAATTGTGTGGAAATTTTCTCTCATGACATCTACATCACATTCCCTTTCAGCACAACCAAAAGTTTCTTGACCACATACTATAAAATCCACTTTTTTAGAAATCTTTTCACCTTGTTTATTATACCCACCTTGTTTCATATTGAAAAATGGACTTGTTCTTTCTGGAAAATATGTTATAGCAACAACATTACCATATTCTTCCCACATTTTAGTTTCGTGTTCTGATGTTAATTCATCTGTTTTGTAATGTTCACATAATTCATCATAAGTAAAAATTGGTATATCTTCTACACTATCCACTAATTCCAAATAAACACAACATTCACTAATTGTTTTTATTAAATGTTCAAAATCCCCCTTGTGTTCTGCTTCAAACATTGGGAATGTTTTCATATGTCTTCCTTCTACTGGATTTGGTTCATCTCTATATGATGCCGTCATACAAAATAACCCATCTACATCTTTAGAAACCATTAATTCTTCTTCTAAATTCATTTGGTTAGTTTGTGGTAAAGGCCAAACATTATTATCAAAATTAAATGTCTTCACTGTTTTTGGATCTTCACATGCTGCTAGGATTGTTAACTTAGGTTGTGGGAATGTTTCAATAAATCCTTTTTGCATAAAAAAACCTCTTAATTTCGATATTGTATCGTTAAAATCCTGAGGTTCAATGTAATTCGTTCTGTAATTTACTTTCTTCATAAAAATTTTTTTTTAAGGGCATCTTATACCCTCAAAAGTCAAATTTAATACGTCAATTATTATATAGTAATTTTCAAAATTGGTTTTATTTAATTACCTCTCGTTGGTAAAGTCGGTGAATTTGTATTGAAATTACTTTCAACTGGTTTTCCAAAAAGAACTGTAAATATAGTATTTAACTGTGACTGTTGGACAGATGTTAAAGTAGTAATATTTGGTAAATCTGTAGTTTGTATTACATATATTTTATCACCATTTTCTCCTATACTTTCATATATTTTTGCAATTTGATTATCTTCAAAATCTTTTATATTATCTTTCATATTTGATAATTGAATTTGTTGCCAACCAAATAAAGCCGAAAACACACTAAAAATAATAACACAAAACCAAATTAAAAAACTCATCTTAATTTGAACAACATTGTCTTCTGATAGAACAGTCATAATTATTTAATTAATTTTTATATTATACCATTGAAATGATATTTGTAAATTTGGATCATTATTATAAAAATAAGTCACAAGTGTGGATTCTCCACCTATAATAGTAAAGTTAATATCAAAAACACTTATCCAATTATAACCACCATAATATAAAACAGAAATATCATCTATTTGAATATTTCGATAAGCACCATTTTGAACTGTATTAGATGCAACCCATATTTTATATAAATACCCATTTTTAGTATTTTCTACTGTTTTTGTTATTATAAAAGATGGACTATGTACATTGTGAATATCATAACCATATTCATAATTATTACCAACTCTATCAACTTGTAACCAATCAAATGGTATGTTTATTGCAAAATTATCATCCGATTGAGAAAACATTAAAAATGAAGAAAATAGAATAACTAAAAATAAAAATATTTTTTTCATATTAAAAGTGTTTTCTTTTATATATTAAAAATAATATATCAATAATTTCAAACAACCCACCTTTTTTAATATATACATTAGAGACATTTTGGGTTTCGATGGTTTTGAGTAGGATTGACCTGCTTTTGAATTGTGAAGAACAATAATAAGACTGACGACAACACAAACAAAAATAAAAAATGTATTATGAAAAAAGGATTAACAGAAATCGTTACGATCATTGACAAATCTGGTTCAATGTCGAGTTTACAATCAAGAACAATCGAGGGATACAACGAATTCCTCAACGAACAAAAACAATTAGACGGAGATGCAAATTTTTCTCTTGTTCTATTTAGTTCCCCAGGTAAAGAAGAAATAGTTTTTGATAGTGTAGATATACAAGAAATATCTGAACTTACAACTGAAAATTACAGACCTGGTGGTGCAACAGCTCTTTACGATTGTATTGGTAAAACAATTAAAGCTTTAAAGAAAAGAATTAAAAACCTAGATAAAGATGAAAGACCTGAAAAGGTTCTTTTTGTAATTATCACTGATGGTGAAGAAAATTCAAGTCGTACTTTTGGTAAAGACGAAGTTTTCAAAATGATTAATAAAAGAGAAGAAAAAAATGACTGGTCATTTATCTATTTAGGGGCAAATCAAGATGCTTTCGGCGAAGGTAGTAAAATGGGTGTGAAAAGAGGTAAAACTTTGGATTACGCAGCAACTGATGCTGGTATGAACTTTGCATACGCAAATATTAGTAACTACACTTCTTCGTTTAGAAAATCTAGATCAGTGAAAGCTTCAAAAGATATAAATTTTGAAAACGCAGAAAAGGATTCAAAAATTGGAAATACCGATTAATATAAACAATTTCAATGATGGTAAAATATTAACAATAAATGTTAATATCAATAAAATAAGTGCCATCTTTTTATTAGACACAGGGGCATCGACTAGTGTTATCGATTTGAGAAAAATTGATAAATTCACTTCAGTTAAGCCCCTGAAGTCTTTAGATACATCAAGTATAAATAAAGAAATAGATACTTATCAGGTTAAAATTAATGAATTTAGTATAGGGGAATCTATATTAACAAATAAAGAATTTAATGTTATAGATTTGATCAATTTAAATAATACACTATCAACTAATCACTTAAATGTTATTGATGGTATATTGGGGAATGACGTAATTTTTGAATTGGTTTCTAAAATTGATATTGAAAATAAAACGTTACTGACTAAAGATTGAATCATAAAATTCAACACTTGATTTGTATAATTTTTCTATATGCCCATCATTTCTTAATTTCTTAAAAGTTAAATTTTCAATTGAATATTCACCTACACCTTCTAATCCTTCTTTTCTAAACTTTTTCAATTTCTTTTTAAGTTTTTCAGATCTTTCAAAACGTTCTCTTTTATCTTCTTCAGATAAATTTTCATCGTCTTCAGATTTAGCAATTTCATCTATTTCAAATACCCATCTTTTATATTTTAGATTAATGTCATCATCATCCACATCTGGATCACTATATGATGGTTTTTTAATCCATTCATCATTTTGTAACGAATATATACCTGATGATATATGTTCTTCATTTTTATCTTGAACATATAATTCAACATCAGCTCCTCTAATATTAATGTCGTGTTTTAAATTCCAAATAAAAGACTTTGATTGTATCATACTAACCAAAATATCTTTATCACCATCATATTCATCAAAATCCACCAATATATGAACATCTAAATCTGAATCTGGATGATAATTATAATTAGATATTGAACCTGTTAAATGTATATCATCTATATCTAAATCAAATTTATCAAGAGTATCATAGAAATCATTAGCAATTTCTACCAATTTTTCTTTAACACCTTCATCAAATTCAAAATCTGTCCAAAATTTTTTATTTAATTCTTTATGGGTATACTTTTGTTCATTAACAAAATTAATATAAGACTTCATTTAAAAATATTATTTTAAAAAGCTTCTGCTCTTGCACCATTGTGAGTCAATCTAAATGTATCTAAATATGGGTGTTGTCCTCTAACTTGATTTTGTAATCTAACTGTCAAATGTGGTGGTCTAGGATTTTGTTCCCTATACATCCAACCATTTCTATCCGCATATCTTCTAAACGCATTCTGCAAATGATCTTTTGTATAATAAATCCTATCCATAAAAATACCATGATCTGTTGTCCAAACAAGTGCTCTTGCTTCCAATTTTCCAGCTCTTCTGTATACTGCCATTCTTATTTGTTGTGGATTATCGGTATACATGGCCATTTGTTGTTTACCAGCTCCTCTCATACAAGAATTTCCCAATGTGCCTCCACCTGCATATTTTTTTTGTTGATACCATTCATAAATATCTTTCCCATGAATCAATTCAATATCGATATTACCAGTCATCATATCATGTTCACCTTTATATTCATTAACAAACAATTCAACTTGTCTTGCATTAAATTTATCAGGCCATAATCTATTAATGATTCTACCTAATCTCATTTGTTGTCTTTGATCACTACCATAAGAATTAAGAACCATTTTACCAGTTTTTTCACTCTTAGTTCTTTCCATCCCAACAATTCTATTTCTTGGCAAATAAGATAATTGGTCATTTACGTCATCAACCATATTCAAAAATGATATATCACTTCCAAGTTTTCTATAACTAGCTATAAATGCATCGGCAATATCTTTACTATCCTTTCGTGCCTGTAGAGTCTTAAAAATTTTTTTAAGTTTTGTAGTGAATCTCACCTTAACATTACCTTCTTCACTTCTTACAAGTTTCTTCTTTGGTTTTATTACATTACCATCTTCATCAGTTTTGACTTCATCTTCTACAACTTCTTCTTCCTTTTTAGGATTTCTCATAGAAACTGAAGGTGGCTTTTGTCTCTTTCTAGGTTTTGGTCTTTCTGCTTTCTTTTCTGTTCCAGTTTCTTCATCATCGAAATCTGGAATATCATCGATAGCATCGTCCCATGTTTCCACATCCTCTTTTATATAGTTGCCAAACTTTTTCATTATCTTCATATCTACCACATTTTATTTTTATAAAAATACTTCATTTTTTAGTATATATAAAAAATAATAATTGAAAATTTTATCATAATTTTTTATTTATATATACTAAAAGATACTTATAAAAATAATAAACCACTATGAAAAAAACAATTAAAAAAATTTTTAAATTTTTAGCAAGTTGGAGTGAATTGGTTACAATACCATTGGCATTAATTTTATGGTACTTCAGTGATACTTTTTTAAGATGGTTAGACCCAACTTCAGCTACATATGATGCTGGTATATTTCAAATTATATTGTTTTCAATTATTCAGTTTTTCATATATTCTGGAGTAATATGGATATTTATGAAAATAACATTTCCAGAAGTATATAAATATTTAGATGATGCCTTAGGGGATAATCTAAAAGTAGAAAATAATCAAATGACACAATGGGAAAAATCAAAAGTTGTATTGTGGCTATTTTCCTTATTTTTTCTATTAATTGTTCTTTTAGCCAGAGTAATATAACAGAACATATAGTAAAATCAGGAGAAAGTCTTTCTAAAATTTCAATGAAGTATGATGTATCTATTGATGATATAAAAGAATTAAATGGATTAACATCTAATATGATATTTATCAATCAAATTATTAGTATACCTAATAAAGATGATTCTAATTTTAATATTGAAATTGGAGATTTAAACAATTTAGATGTATACAATAGAATATGTGTTAAAAATGTCTATTATAGTCAAATTGGTATAAGAGAATTAACAGGTAACAATGATGGTTTCGATGTCGAAAAATATCTAAAATCTGCAGGATTAGGTAAAGGTTATGCTTGGTGTGCAGCTTATATAAATTGGTCACTTTTAGAATGTGATATAAAATTAAACTTAAAATACCCAGCGTGGGTGCCATCTTATTTCCCTGAAAATAAACTCATTATGGTTAGAGGACAATTTCAATTAAGAAAACCGATGTTTGGTGATCTTATTGGTATATGGTTTCCTAAAAAAGAACGATTAGCTCATATTGGTTTTTATGATGGCGAAAATGACAAATATTATTTCACTGTCGAAGGTAACACAAATGAACAAGGTTCAAGAGAAGGAGATGGTGTATATAGAAAAAGAAGAATAAAAAGACAAGTTCATTCTATTAGTTCATGGATTAATAAATAAAAAACGAATTTTAAAATTATATATATACAAACATATTAGTTAATTTAATTACTTAAAAATCCTTAAAATCCTACAAATTAAAAAAAAGAATTTTTATTCAAAGTTAATGAGTGACGACATCAAAGAAAAAGTTATTGAATTGTTCGATAATTATTTCGCATCTATTGAAAACGAATACAATATAAGCGATGAAAAAATTCAGTACCTTAAAGAAAAAGTAAAACAAGATGTTAAAGTTATGTCCTTTGGTTATCCCAAAGACAAATAATTTTCATACCCTATATAAAATTTGTAGAATATTTTCTTATTCTATTATTTTTTTCATATATTTATACTATGAAAAACAAATCAACATATAATATATTTTTAGATGATGTTCGTGAACCCGATTGGGTGACACTATATAAAAACGATCCTACATACAATAAATTGAAATGGATTGTAGTTAGATCACACGATGAATTCATAAATTACGTATCTGAAAATGGTATGCCAAAACTTGCTAGTTTCGATCACGATTTAGCTGATGAACATTATCAAGTAACAGTTGCCGCCATAAGAAATGGGTTTGATATTAGTAAAGACTTTGAAGAAAAAACAGGATATGATTCAGTAAAATGGTTATGTGACTATGCTTTAGATAAAAATATATCATTGCCTGAAATGAGATTTCACACAGCTAATTACATTGGGTTTAAGAATATGTCTACATATTATAAAAACTTCATCAAACACTACCCTGAATTAAAATAAACAAAAGAGAAAAAGAAAAATATAATGTTTATATGATAAAAACAAATAAGAATTTTTTCAGAGTCAATGAAAAAATCAAATCACCAAAAGTTAGAATAACTGGTAAAGATATCGAAAGTCAAATTGTTGACATATCAGAAGCTTTGAAAATTGCCACTGATATGAAATTAGACCTCGTGGAAATTGTACCAAATGCAAATCCACCTGTTTGTAAAATAATTGAATTTCAAAAATTCATTTATGAAAAGAAACAAAAGGAAAGAGAAAATAAGAAAAGTCAAAAGAAAACTAAAGTAAAAGAAATTCGTTTTACTTATAATACGGGTGATCATGATTTTAATTTCAAATTGAAACACGCTATTAATTTTTTAGAAAAAGGCGATAAAGTGAAAACTACTGTGTGGTTTCATGGAAGAGAAATACAATTTGCAGATCAAGGTGAATTACTTATTCTTCGTTTTGTAGACGCATTAAAAGAATATGGTAAGATAGAATCTATGCCAAAATTAGAAAATAAAAGAATGTCGGTTACGATTAACCCTAAAAAATAAATTGAATATGGAAATAAAAGATATAAAAATTTGCCCAGTATGTGATAGTGATAAAATTAAAACTAAAACTAAAACAACTGCGATATGTGATGATTGTGGTTCTAAAATTGGAGTCCTTGCCGAAAAAATGTGGTATGAATATTCAGTTAAAGAAGATGAATAAATAAAAAAGAAAAATGAAAGAATATAATTGTAAATTAAAAACAAAATTTTGGTGGATCATACCTTATATAATTGGTATTGGTAGTAACACCATGAACGGCAATAAAGTTAAGCAATATTCCATATTTATAACACCATTTATTGAAATAAGTTTCAATTGGTTAGGAACTAGATATGGTTGTGAAAAAAATAATTAATGGGACTGCTCATTTTTTATATATAAATATAAAAAATGATTATGGATAATAAATGTTTTATTTACGTTTTAAAAAACCCAATCAATAACAAGATAAGGTATGTCGGGAAATCTAGAAATTTAAAACAAAGATTTAAAAATCATATAAATAAATGTAGGGATAAAAACACCCACAAAAGAAATTGGATTAACAAATTGATAAAAGATGGATTGAAACCAATTATGGAAATGATAGAAGAAACTAACAACGATAATTGGAAAGAAAGAGAAAAATACTGGATTAAATATTACACAGATAAAGGTTGTAAATTAGTTAATCATACCGAAGGAGGATATGGTTTAACATTTGGTAATCAAACTTCATTTAAAAAAGGGGATGGTAATAAAAAAGTTATATCATTAAAAACAAATGGTAATATATTTAAAATTTTTCCATCTATCAAAGATGCTAACTTGTATTTTGATTTAAATGGTGGTAATCTTGGAGGAACTCTTAATAAATCCAGAAAAACTTGTAAAGGTTATATATGGTTATATTATGAAGAATATACTAATATGTCAAGTGATGAATTATTAGAACATATAAAATGGGCTAATGATAAAATCAAAAAACCCAATAAAACTTCTTTTAGTAAAGGACATGATATAAATTCTAAAAAAGTTTATCAATATACAAAAAGTTTTAAATTAATTAAAGAATGGAAAAGCTGTTCTGAAGCAAGTAGAAAATTGAGTTTAAATAATATTGCAATTGGAAATTGTGCTAGACAAACCACAAAGTCATCTGGTGGTTTTTATTGGAGTTATAAAAAAATAAAATAATCAAAAGAATATGAGAGTAATAGTCGTAAACGGAGGCGCAGGTGTTGGAAAAGATCGATTTGTAAAAATATTTAAAGATATAAGTGGATTAAGAGTTAAAAATTATTCATCTGTAGATAGAGTAAAAAACGTTGCCGAGCTTTGTTTCGGTTGGAATGGTAAAAAAGATGAAAAATCAAGAAAATTTCTATCTGATGTTAAAAGATCTTGGTCAGAATTTAACGATGGACCAACTAATGATATTTTAAATAGAATAGATATTGATACTAAATATTGTATAGAAAAAGGTAAAAATATCAAAAACAATGTTTATTTTGTACATATAAGAGAACCAGAAGAAATTGCAAAAATCCAAAAAATATATGGTGATAATTGTATCACATTAATTGTAAATAAAGATGTCGAAATACACCCAGATAATTTTTCTGATAAAAATGTTAACAATTTTGAATATCAATATACTATTGATAATAACAATGGATTAGAAGAACTCAATGAAAAGGTTCAACAATTTATAAACGATATCAAATAATTTTTTTATTAATCAAATTTTAATTATATTTAAAATAAAAAAATATGAATTATTATAATTTTAGTGGAGGTGCAAGAGGTGCCGATATGGGATGGGAAATAATTGGAAAAAAATATAATGTTCAAACCGTAGCTTTTTCATTTGATAAACATAGAAGTTTATCCCCCAATAGAGAAATATTAACAGATGAAGAATTACATGAAGGGTGGGAAATGGTTCTTATTTCTGCTGCCAAAATGGGTAAATATGTAGAAAAATCATCACAATATGTAAGAAGATTATTATCGAGAAATTGGTTTCAGGTTAAAAACGCTGATGCTATATTTGCTATTGGTAATATATTAAAACCTGGTGAAAAAGGTAAAAAATATGTAAATAAATCTGATATTGATGTAGTTGATGGTGGAACTGGTTATGCTGTTATGATGGGAATTGAATCAGATAAACCTGTTTATGTATTTGATCAAGATAAAAACAATTGGTTTAAATGGGACAATGAATTTATTGAAATAGAAGAACCTACATTATCTAAAAATTTCGCAGGTGTTGGAACAAGGGAATTAAATCAAAATGGTATAAACGCAATAAAATCAATTTACAAGAAAACTTTCAACGATGATTAATATATTAAGAGAATTACCAAAAAAGATAAGACATAAACCCACAATAACTACTAATAATCATGATGAAAGATATGCTATCATTGATTATATAATGTATCATGTTTTAAACAATGATATAACCGAAAAAGATTTAATAATGGTTTGGTATAAATCAAAAACTAAAAACAATGATAGATCTTCTGTTAAAAATATCATCTTTAAAGATACTAAGATGCATAAAATGAAGATAATAAATCATACCGAACTATATTGTGATTGTGATAAATTCAATTCTGATAATGATTGTCGTCACATAGAAAAATTGAAGAAATTCTTTGAGATGGAAAAAAGTTAAATTATTTCTTGAAAGTCAATATCTGTGTTAAACTCATTAAATCTAACAAATTTACTTGTAGAATTTATTATTCTTTGAAATTTTTCAGTTTTAACTGTTTCGAGTAAAGATGGACCAATTGGTATCCCTGAAGTTGTTTTATATGGTATTTCTTGTTTTTCATCCAAATCTATACTATTGATTTTCACTTTATATTTAGTGATATATTCACCGTTATTACTATATGCTTTCACAATCTGTCTTCCATTGCCTACTAAATTTTCATTAAATAGAAAAAATCTTATACCTTTTTGAATAAAAGATTTGGGTAAATTTTCTGTAAATAATGTGAATACACCATCAAATGGATTTGATTTTTCGAATTGAGGATTTAATTTATCTAATATATCTTTAACATCACCACCTTCCACACCCATATAAATAGATTTAAATTTAGCATTTGGTGTGACAATATTTGTAATATCATTTATATCATAACCTTTATGTGGTAAAAATTCCATAACTTATATATAAAAATATTAAAACAAAAAAGGTGGTTAAAACCACCCTTTCTCACTTTTTTCCTGTAGTTCCAAAACCACCCCTATTATTGGAATTTAATTCATCAACATAAATAATTTTAATTCCATTTGAAAATAACCATTTAAGTTTTACTAAAAATGGTGCAAACATTGTTGGTTTAATTTCAAATTGACAAATTCTATCACCCTCATTGATAATAGTATCATCCATTGACAATGCTGCAAATTTCCATTTATCATCATTACCAGAATACCCAGATTCAGTTTTTGTTAGTCCATCGACTACACCATAATGGTTTGTTTGTATAAGTTTGAAATTTTTATAAGTACCTGATCTTGGTACAATATTTCCTTGAAAATATTTTGGTAATTTCATAGAAACACCTAAATCTATTAATTTAAATTCAAATTTTTTAAGCGACACTGTTTCAGATGATCTTAAATCAATCCAATTACCGAATGAAACCAATTCGCAATTTTTGTTGTGTAATTTAACATAAATTTTACTCTTCATTTTCTCTTTCTAATTTTATTTTTAAAAATTGTTTTTCTGGATAAAATCCAATATCCACTAAGGAATATTTATCATTATTTGTTATATAAACTAAACCTGGTTGATCCATAGTATTTTTTCTAAAAAGATATATATCTTTAGTATCGTAAAAAATCGGTGTAATTGTTCCAGATATATCAGATAATCCATGTTCGTTATAAATTTCCTCAGAAATTATCATATATTGAGCAGGACCAATTCTACCATTAACTGCAATTGCACTACTACCAGTAAATATTTTTGACATTAACTTTCTACTAGTATTTTCTGGAAAATCTGAAAATTTAAATTTAAATTTTTCATATAATTCAGCATTATTACCATTAAAATTCCTTTCAGATAATTCTATGATTTTTTCTATAGCTTTTTCTTTTACATCATCTTCCGAAATAAAATCTTCACTCAATTCAACATTTTTACTAAAAACTTCAGGTACTATTACTTGACCCATAGTTTCGTTTTCTCTTGTTAAAGGGTTATCTAAATCTACAATAGTTTCTTCTTGTGGTTCATTATAACGAAAATCCACATACATAATACTACAAACTGGTGTAGGTATTTCTCTCTTACAAATAAATTCTAAATTTTCATTTGTTTCTTCAAATTCTTCATCATCCCATTCATCAAATGGAAAATTGTCTTCATCTTTCATATTTTATTTTATTTTATTTTTAAAAAACTTTCATTATAAGAATCAACCACACTATCTACACAATATTTCAAAGAATATTTACTATCCTTATCTATCATTTTTATATAACATAATTCGACTAAAGATGTATACGATTCTAATCCAGATTTAACATACAATACCTGTGAATCGTATAAAATTCTTGCAAAAGGTGTTCCTTTGTTTTGATGCCACAAAATTTGTCCATCTTTTTCCACTGATAATACCAATGATATCGGATCAATTGGATTTAATGCTATTACTTTATCATTATCATCGTAAATTTTTTCATATGCAACATACCCATCAACAAGTATATGTTTTATTACTTCTTTATAATCTACAAATTTATTAGGTTTAATTTTTTTAAGAACTTTGTATAACACTTGGTTTGTTAATTCAAAAATATCTTTTGATATAAAATGTTGTCTTCTTAAAATTTTTCTTTTTTCATTATATGATTTATCCATATAAGGAATTTCTTTTACTTTTTCATTATCCATAGTTGTAATTTATTTTATAATTAGGTGATTTCATTGGTTTTACACTTACCAATTCTAATCCAATTGATTGAGCACAAATTTTCATTTCAATTGGTAAAAGAAAAGGTGTATGAGTTCTTCCGTTCCAATACACCCTTTTCAATTCATCAATTATTGAAACATATGAATCAATATTGTTCATTATCCATCAGTAGGATTTTCTGGTTGAATTACACTACCATTTACCACACTATCATCAACTGATAAGCTTCCACCCCATAATTGGAAATCTTCACTTAAACGTTGAACCCATACAGTATAAGCATTAAATAGTTTAATTCTTTCACCAATTTTAGTTAAAAGTGTTAGGAATGCATAATGTTGTTTATTTATACCTTTCACTTTATACTTAGAAATTAAGTGGTAAAGAATGATTATGTTATTAACATTAATGATAGTTGGAATTTCTTCTACATCTTTCGGCATAGATTTTTGAATTTCTTCTGCTCCATCTAAATATTCTTTCCTAACTTCTTCCATTTGAAAAATTTCATTCTGATCATATTCTAATTTATGTTTTAGAACATCTATCATGAATTTCCATTCATCTTGAGTTAATTCAAAATTGAAATCCATTTTATTCAAATTCTTTTGATATTCGTTAAAAAGATGTTCAGCAATGATATAGATTTTATCTTTATCAGCTTCTGACATACTTTTAACATAATCTGAATTCACCTCATATTTTTTCAAAATTGCAAGTAACTTAGCATATCCATTATCCATCAATTCTACATATTCTGGACTTAGAAATGTTTCTGCCGTTGATTTAACAACATTATCAGCTTCCTTTTTTTCTACTAATTCCTTAGTTTCTTTAGGTTTAGAAGAATGTTTAACAAAATCGAATGCAGTTTCGATATCGAATTCTTTATCAGAATCAAAATCAAAATCAAAAACATCATCAGATGTTGTAATTTCATAATCTGTATTATCAATATCAAATTCGCCTTGTGAATCCTCAATTACCAATTCTTTCATTTCTTCTGCAGAAATTCCATCTTTATTCATAATTAATTATTATTTTTTACTTTTTTAGTGAATAAAAATATTCTTCATTCATATTACCACAATAGACACCTTCTAATGAAATTCTTACTTCCACATGTCGTTCACGATTTATCAATTTTTTGATTTCAGTAATTTTATAGGTAGAACCTTCATTCCAGCTACCAATACTTTTCTTACACATCACAAACTCATCTAGTCGGTAATTGTTATATTCATTCAATATTTCTATACTCATAGTTTTTTATTTATTTTCTTTATCTTTTCTTTGTTGTTCATACTCTTCTTCTAATTTAAGAGCATCTGATACTGTTTCCCAAGTGTGTTTATCAACAAATCCACTATTCACATTAATCTTTGGATTAATGACTTTAATTGTTCCTTTTTCATAATTAAAATCAATTCTATCATATTCCTTTTCAATTAATATCTTTTTTGTTTCATCATCAAAATTATCATAATATTCATCATTCACCACTACCATAATATCTGAATTTAATGCTGTGTCACAAGCATACATATCAGGAATTTTAGTAAATTTGATTAATTGTTTCTGTTTAACATTTGCAACATACTTAAATGTTATATCAAGTGGTAGATTAAAATCTTTTTCTACATCCTTTATAAATTCTACAATATCTCCTTCTAATTCCAAAAAATCTTCTTTTGCCATTTTATTTAATTTTATTTATTTATACTATATACAATATCTTATACGAAAAGTTTTTTAAATAATACGAGATTTAATAATAATGATAAAATTAACATAACACCAAATGGAATCATATACCACACATCCCAAAAACCAATGGATAATCCTAAAAAAGAAAATATAGAAAATATCCTATTACCATTTATCACTTTAACCACATTAAACAACCTATAAGATAATATTACAATTACCAAATTCACATCAACTCTATCTACATTAAATATTCCAACATATTCAACAAGATTCTTTTGCATGAAATATCTATCCAATCTAGTAATTGTTCTTTTAACTTCTTCGTCAAGATTTTTGTAAATGTCTAATTCGGAATTTTTATATTCCTTTAAAACAGTATACTTATTTTCAGGTAATGATACTCTTGTTCCTAAACGATAGATCTTATCTACTTTAATATCAAAATCTTTTTCTAATTCTTCTCTATTAAGATCAATTAACTTCCTATATCTAATATAGTTCAATATGGACTTAAACATAAAAAATACTTTTTTTAATATATATCAAGAATTAGAAATTTGTTTAATAAATTGACTAATTTATTGTAATGAATCTGGAACAAATGTTTTTAATCTATTTGGTGAATTTATAGTTTTAGATAAATCTGTATTTCCATCAATTGATAATAATACTTGTTTTAATGATTTTATTTCTGTTATTAATTCATTAAATTTTTCTTCTCTTTGTTTTTGTTCTTCTTTATCTGTTTTAGTAATAATTTGTGTAGTCGTAGACTTGATATTTTCATATCCACCTTCACCCATTTGACCAAGTGATATTATATCCTTTAAAACATCTTTTCTATCATCAATAACATCTATAAATTCGTTTAATTTTGATTCATCAACCAATGACAACACCAACATACTCCCTGAAAACTTAGATAAATTGTCCAATACATCTGTATTAACATCTTTTAAAGCTTCTGCAACGTACTTGATTGAATCAGCCAACACTTTAAAATTATCCGAAGCATCACTTATTTCTGATAATTTTTCAAATGATTTAACTATATCATTTGTATTAGATAATAATTCAGGAGATATAGATAGAATAGTGTCTACCACCAATTTCATTGATGATAACCAATCACCATCAATTGTGTTCCATTTATTATTTTCACCAAGTGTTTCATTAATATCATTTATAGTAGAAAATAAATTAACTAAACTTGTTCTATCAAATGTATCATAAGTCGCCATATCAATAAAATCTAAAGATTTTACTAAATTTTTAACTATTGGAAATATATCTTTAGACCAAGCAATTGGTAAACTATTCCATTTTGATATCTTTAATTCTTCATTTACTAATCTTACACTTTCAAACATACTAACTAAACCTATTCTATCATCTGCATCGTATGTTGCCGCGTCAATATAATCTAAAGATTTTACAAGATTCTGAACTATTGGGAATAAATTTTTAGACCAGTCACTTGGTAAATCATTCCATGATACATTTAATTTTTCATTTACTAATGACATACTATTAAACATACTAACTAAACCTATTCTATCATCTGCTTCGTATGTCGCATCATCTATGTAATTCAATGTTTTTACAAGATTTTCAACAACTAAATATAACCCTTCAGCCCATTTATTTATATCGTCATTAGGTTTTCCCCAATCTTGATTCATATAAATAGCAACTCGTTTTAATCCAGATATAATCAAAATTGCTTCTTCTCCAAATTCATCATTATCAACACCAATATCATCTAATGTGTTCATTATATTTGAAAAAGCACCCAATGCCATACTAACACCAGTTGCCCATTCTTCCGATGGGTATCCACCAGATTTATTGACTTTATCCCAAATTGGGTCATTCATTTTTTTAGCAATAGCTACCATACTTCCTGCTAAATCTTCTAAAGGACTACCTGAACCACCACCTATTTTACTCAATAAACCACTAATTGCTTTTCCTACCCCAGCACCAACTTCCATCGCTGAAAAAGCTATTAACGACGCACCGACGCCAGCTGCCCATTTAACATCTGGATACTTAGCATTTGCCCAACCTTCCCAATTTAATTCTTCTGCAACAGATTTCATTGATTTTGCAACAGATAATAATGGATTTTCACCTTGACTTGTTCCAAATAACCAATCCCCAAATTTATCCAACAAACCAGGTGAATTATTAGCAATCGCCTTTGTAAAACTCATAAGTGATAAACCAACCGATTCACTCCACTTCATAGGTGGAAATGATCCCCAATTACCTTCTGATAATTTTTTATCAACATCAACCATTGTTTGAGCAATATCATTAACAGCGGATAATCCAGCGGACACACCAAATCCAAATGTAGCAAGTGCAAATGCACCTAAAACCACAGTAGCAGTACCAAAAACCAATAACGCTTGACCCACACCTTTTGACCAATCAAGTTTTGGAAATTTATTCCAACCTCTAGGGGATAATAATTTATCTACTTCCACCATCAATGCAGCTATCCCAATAACCGCAATTAAACCTAATGCTAACGCACCAGCACCTAATCCACTAATCGCAATAAAACCTAAAGCCGCAGTAGCCGCACCAAATATCAACATACTTAACCCAACACCCAACGACCAATCAGTAGATGGATATTTACTATAATCTCCCTTACTTATTATCCAATCAGCTAACCATATAGTAGGAACAAGTAATGCCATAGCTATCATACCTTGTATCAAAGCATTCTTAGATAATAATCCAAGTAAAACTGCTGAACCACCAAATACCACCATAGATAACCCAACTTTTAAACTCCATTGATAATCTGGTACATTACCACTATAATCACCTTTTGATAATACCATAGATGATAATGCCACAATACCAGATAAAGTAAGTATCGAAAATCCTCCCTTTATAATGTCTTTTGTACTTACTTTGAACTTATTAATTAATAAAATAGTAGGCATCATAACCAACACAGATATCCCAACAGCCAAAGATGCTTTTAAAACATCCAATAAATCTATATTTCCATTTACTAATTGCAATACCCATGATGATGCAACTATACCCAAAGCTATCGCTGGTAATATTATTGGTAATAACAAAAATTGTGATGTATGTTTACCTTCCATTTTGGATTCTTTTAAAGCCTTAGACATAAAAAACAACGAAGCACCCATAGCTATCGATACTACTAATATCGAAACACTTTGCATTAATCCAATTACTGGCATCTTTGATAATATCATCCCAGAACCCAACAAACCAAGAGCTATAGCTGGTAAAATAATTGGTAATAATAAAAATTGTGAAGTGTGTTTACCCTTCATTTTAGATTCTTTCAACGCCTTAGTCATAAAAAACAATGACGCACCCATAGCAATTGATACAACCAATATAGAAATACCTTCCATTAATCCAATTGTTGGCATCTTTGACATTATCATCCCAGAACCCAATAACCCCAATGCCATTATGGGTAAAATAGCAGAAGTCATCATAATATCTCCAGATTTTAACTTATTGTCTTTCATTGACTTAGTTATCATAACGAAAGAATATGACATTGCTACCATACCAGCAGATAAAGCTATTACAGATAAAAAATCTACTTTGCCTATCAACTTAAATGCTAACCCCATAGCTAACACCCCACCAGCTATCATACCAATAACAGATATACCATCTACAATTTTTTTCTTATTATCTGAATTAGATATTTTACCAAAAACCCCAGTTTCCTTACTTTTTTTGATTTCATCAATAGATTTTTTAATATCACCTGTTGATGATATTAAACTTTTCATATCTTTCTTAATTGATGTTAAATCTTCAGATATTTGAATAATTTTATCAGGCATACTATCCATAGCCTTATCTATAGTATCAGTATTGTTTTTATCTATATCCGATTTAAGGATTTTTACGACATCACCTAATGCTTCGGTAAAAGCATCTAATTTTTCTACAAATTCTCTATCTACTGCCATTGAAAATTATCCGTTTTTATTTATATAGTAAGATAGATAAATTCTGATCTTATTTTTAAATATTACTTAGTTTCAGATTCCTTTTTCTTTAGGAATTCTTCTTCTTTCTTTTGTAATTCCTTTTTTCTATTGTTGATTTCTATCTGTTTTTTCTTCAGGTCAATAGTTGTATCATTAACATCTTTATCTAATTTTTGAATTTCTTCTTTAGATTTATCTTCTTGTTCATTTAGGAATTCTTTAAATCTTAAAACCATTTTATTTAATTGTTTTTTTTAAATATTAACTTTCATTTTTCCTATATCATATGCTACAGTTTTATCAAAAATATGATATACATGAGATATGTTGAAATTATTATTATATCCTGTATCGTCAGTAGCATCTATCAATTTTTCTAAAGCAGGATACATTCTTTCAGATAATCCTTTATATGTTCTATCTCTATTACTTGCACCATCTGGGAAATAAACCTTTTTATTTTGATCAACTGCTTTAGTTATTTGAGTTACTGTTTCTATTTTTCCATTCAATCTATAGATTTTATTAACCACTATGTCTTCATCTTCTTTTTCTATATGTGTAAAGTAATAGAATCTATATTTATCTTCATCCATTTTTCTTTCTACTAAAACAGCTTGTACATCTTTAAATGGTGCAGATTTTGCTTTTGAATTAAGTATAGCATCGTAAACTAATTTTTTATGTTCAGCACCCTTTAAATCATCATCTATTTTTTTACCTATTCCTTCAGCATTTTTACGAGTATCTTTATTTTCACCTTTAGATGCTAAATCATATGGATTTAAATTTTCTACATTTAAGAAACATTTAAATTCAGCCAAAGTTTTACTAACCATACGATGCCAAACTCTATCTAATCCTGTTGTAGTATTGTTTCCAGATATTCCACCACCTTTCTGCGCAAACATTTTTGTAGAATCTGTACTATCAGTATGTTGTATTGCTGATAATATAGAATATTGTATAGCGATAATAGCATCAATATTAACATTAGATGTTGCGTCTTTTTTTAAGTCTTTACCTTCAATACGTTTTATTTTTCCACCTTCACCTTCTATGCACACATGATTACTAAAATATTCACATAGTTGATTTGGTTTTTCACCTTCAAATACAGACCAATCTAATTTGGTAGCATCTCCTAATATTTCAACTGGGGCGAATCTTCCAGATGTCCTTGTCATTTTTTTTACTTTAGATCCAGTTTGTTTACTATGTCTTAAACTTGGTATATCATTACGTTCATTTAACACATCACCATAAAAATGATAACTTTCATTTACTTCTATAGATTCTAAAAAATCTATCAAATTATTTGTAGGACTATCTTCAGGTGTTCTTTCTAATTTATTTAATAATAACTCTCTATTTCTTTTGAAAACTGGACAATCGTTATAACCTTTCAAAGATTCAATACCATTTTTAACTTCCTGTACTATACCTTCATTTACTTCATTTTTACTTATAAAATCATATACTTTTGATAATATTTTATTAGCCTTAACTATATCCAAATTAGTTATCGGTGTCATATTGTCAACACCTATCCACGATCCCCCACTTCTCCCAATATTATAAGTTGGTTGATAAATAGTTTTATCTTTACCATCTTTTTTTAAAATTTTCTTTTCAACTAAAAAAATTAATCCCGCATTTGGAGAAATCACCTGTGGACCATTAGGGTTTTGTTTATTTTTAACTTTCGCATTTGGATTGACTTTATAATGAAACCAAACAGCATTTGAATTTTGCCCTTGACCATCTCCTTGACCATCTCCTTGGTAATTTCCTTGTCCTTGACCATCTCCACCACCTTGTTCTTCTGAACAATCTTTAATTTTTGGTTCTAACTTTTCCCATGTTCTTAATACACCCATAGCCAATTCATTTCTAAATCTTTTATTATGTAGATATAATTTAGCATAATTTTTACCCTTATTTAAAAACTTAAATAATGTGTTTACTCCTCTTCCCAATAAACTTGTAGAAAAATTAGTTGCATTTGAAGCGTAATCTCTTGGTAATGCTTCTTCCAATAGAATATCTATTTCTTTGTATTCTTTGAATTCGTTAAATGTTGTAATGTTTTTTAAATCCATTTTAGATAGTATATTTTTTATTATATATTAAAAATTATAATTCAAAATATAGGAAATGAATTTAAATCAATTTTTGAACTGGTGTACTTGGTCTATCCATTAATAGTTCTTCACCTTCACCAGGAATATACGTATATGAAGCGTTTAATTTATTGTCATTCCAATTAACAATCTTATATAATTTATATAAATCATTATAACTCATACTATCATCATATTCTACTCCTAATTTAGAAAGTCTTTCTATTAATACTGTTTTCTTTAATTTAGACATATTTTTTGATTAATATTTTTTAATATATATAAAAAAGATTGGAATCAAAAATATGGATAAATACAACACAAATGAATTTATTGAAAAGTCTATTAAAATACATGGTAATAAATATGATTATAGTTTAGTCGTTTATAATGGAACACGAAATAAAATTAAAATTATTTGTCCTGAACATGGTATTTTTGAACAAATTACAAATAATCACCTAAATGGTAGAGGTTGTCCTAAATGTGTAAATTGTGAAAAAATGAATAATGATATATTTATTAAAAAGTCTAAAAAAATTCATGGTGATAAATATGATTATTCCTTAATCGACTATAAAAATAGAGTTAATAAAATTAAAATAATATGTTCAGAACATGGGATTTTTGAACAAATCCCATATTCACATTTAAGAGGAAATGGATGTTTAGAATGTTCTAATCTTTCTAAACAAAAACTACAACTAAAAAAATTTATAGATAAATCTAATATCATTCATAATTATAAATATGATTATTCTTTAATCGATTATAAAAATAGTAGAACTCCAATTGAAATTATTTGTCCAATTCATGGAATATTTAAACAAATACCAAAAAGTCACACAAATTCAGGTTGTCCACGATGTAATGAATCCAAAGGTGAAAAGAAAATAAATAACTATTTATTAAATAATAAAATAAATTTTGAAACTCAAAAAACATTTAAAAAATGTAAATATAAATCTTTATTAAAATTTGACTTCTATTTACCAATTTTTAATTGTTGTATAGAATATGATGGAGAACAACATTTTAGAAAATATAGATTTGAAGAAAATAACGATAAATTAAACATACGAAAAAAACGAGATCAAATTAAAAATATATACTGCAAAAACAATTATATTAAATTATATAGAATTAAATATGATGAAAATATTATTGAAAAATTAAATATGTTAATTCTAAATGAAAAATCTTAAATATAGTAATATAAAATTAATTCTAGAATATTCTGAATTTAACCAATATCAAATGGATATAGGAGCACAAAACCCACTTGGTCCAGCATATGGATTCGCCACCGATCCAAATTTATCTATATATGGACAAGATTCAGCTAGCCCTTATGTTGATTATTATTCAAGAACTGGTGGTTCTATATCAAGATTAAAACAAATAGCTAATTCAGCTATGAATGATATTCAAACATCTATTGAATTATCAAAACAAGATAATTATTTAGACGATATTGAAAATTATTCAGACTATAAAATTTTAAGAATATTTAAAAATGATTCACTCCATTTAGATATATTTATATCATTTAATTTCAATGATGAAGAATTCTTTGGTGTATTTAAAAATTTCAATTTTTTCTCTGAAACTTTTTTACAATCTGAAATGTTTACAGATGGTAGATTTAATTATATGGATTATGAATATAGACTTAAATTAAGTGCTTATATGAAAAACATATTAGATAATTGGTTCAGACCGAAAAAAGAATTATATACCAACCTGAAACAAGATTGTCGTGTTAAAAATGATATGGGTACTGTTGTTAAATTAAAAGAAGGTAGTATAGTTGAAATCAAAGGGGTTGATATGGAAAAAGATGGAACACCATATATTATTATGAAACAAAATGATAAGAAGTATTATTTGAAAAATAATGACTACTACTTCTTTAATTACTGGTTCGAACCAATTTAAAATTAAACAATTAAAATGCATCAAATATATGAACATTCAAAAAATGATCCCATACCTGAAATAACAAGAAATGATAAATTAGGTATAATTTTATTGGGGGCACCTGGTATTGGTAAATCAACATTCGCTAAAAACTATATTTTAAATAAAAATCAAAATATTAAAATATTTTCAACTGATGATGTTTCATTAGTATTTACAAAAGATCCTAATAGATATAAAGAAGGTACATCAGAATTAAATGTTAGAAGATTGAAACTATTTATAGAATATGGAAAATCATTCATATATGATACAACAGGAACACAAAAAGATAATATTACCAATATTACAAATTTATCAAAAGAACATAATTATACTATTTTATTCATTCATCTAATGGGCACTAAAGATTTATCTTTAAAACAAAATAAAAAAAGAGAAAGAAATGTTGATATTGATTTTATAAATTTAGCATATGAAAACCAATTTAAAAATATGAAATATTTTTCGGAATTGAAACCTGATAGTTATTATATCGTTTATAATCTTGATGGGAAATATAAATTCATGAAATATGATGGTAAATTATATAAAAGAAAAGTTGATAAATATGTTCCACTAAAAGAAAATGGAATAATAAAATTTAATGAACAATTTGATTTTGATGATGATGACTTTGATTGGGATGAAGAAGAATTTAAAAAACCAAAGATTATTAAACCACCTTATGGGACTAAATTCAAAGTTGGAGAAAGAGTATTTCATAAAAAATATGGTAAAGGAACAATTTTAAATATCCGTAGTAGTTGGAATATATATGTAAATTTTGATAAAAATTTACCAGATAGTATAATGAATGATAGGGAAATGAATCACGCAACTGGATATGGTTGTCCATATGGACATGGGTGGTATGTACAAAAATTTGATTTATATAAAATAATTAATGAATCATTCGACTTTGATGATAATGATTGGTTTATACCATTTGATTGTGTTGATGATATAATTATAGAGAGTTTTGACTTTAATGATGAAGATTTTGACTTCGAAGAAGAACAACCAAATGAAATTAAAGTTGGTGATATTGTGAGATGTAAAAATAAAACATACCGTAGAACATTCAATGAAAATAATGATGGAATATATACAGAAGGAAAATTAACATCTACTTGGAAATATGATCATACAGTATCAATGATTGATAAAGATAAACAAGGTGTAAAAATAATGAAAATAATAAAATTTTATCCCTGGTATATATGTGATGATTGGTATGTCGTTTAAGATTTTAACTTATTCTTAACAAGAACTTATCACATTATTTTAACTTCATTTTCTTGGAAATATTTATATCTTATCACAAAAGTTTCTACATCATATGGTTCGATTTCTACAATATTATTTATAAATCTACCTATTCTCATTTCTTGAATACTTTGTTCTACTTCTTTGATATCGTTTTCTTTATCTTTATAATATTTTAAAAATTCGTTTTCCATCCCATCTATTTTATTCTTTTTAAGAATATGTAAATATTTAGATGTTGTCATTATCTTAACATATCCAGCATTTTTAGATATATCAACATAACAAATTTCACATTCTTCCTTAAAATCCATTAATAGATCAGATGCTTTAATTCTGTTATTCAATACAAATTTAAGAAAATTTTCGGATAAATGTAATTTGACTTTTCTTACTTTACCTTTTTTATTTATCATTTCACTTAGAAATTCAAACATTATTTATCAATATTTTTTATAAGTAGCATCATGGCTTAAAATGTCTTTAAAATCTACATAATATTTTCCATAATGATGTCTATATTTTTTGGTATAATGAGGTATTAAACATCCACTAAATCCATAAACATATATATAATCTTTATTGGGATAATATCTTTCAAAATCATCATATGTGACTTCATTCCAGTCGTGATGAGCACACCATAAAGGTTTTTTACTTTTAACATATTTACCAAATTTAGTTTGTCCCCATTTTCCATTAGATAACATATCTACAAATTTTTTCCAATCTTCTCTATAAACTCTAACACTTTGTCTTGACTCTTTTATATGTTTAAAAGGAAATTCATCATCATACACCCATTCATATGCTTTCTTATAAACAGGTATTAATTTATGCATTCCATACTTTTTAACATATGAACCTGCTCTCAAATCTATATTTTTATTACCACCATAAGTACTATTAAATCCTATACATTCATCATCTTCTAATGCATCAACTACTGCTCTATCTATTATAAATTTCACTAAAATAATAGGAGCATCTGAACCAGCAAAACCACTTGTGTTCATTTCTATTGTAAATGGAATATTTTCATAACTTAAATCAAAAGTTTTTAATTCTTTATATTTAATTTCTTTATTCGTAACTCTGGATGATAATATATCACGTTTACTATATTGACAGGTATACCCATAAACTCTATCAAATTCTTCTTCTTCGAAATCAAATTCGTCTTCGAAATCAAATTCGTCTTCGAAATCATCAAAATTAATTTCATTAATAAATTTATTAAACCTTTTCATAATAATTATTTTATTTCATTACTTCATTAAATGTATACAATGGAAATTCGGTTTGTCCATCTATATTTCTTGTAGTTTTTATATCTCTACCTTTAACACTTTTTCTAACTTTAAAATTTCCAATGAATTCTTTACCATCATATAATTTAACTGTTCTATTAACTGTACCTAAAGCACCTACAATAGCAACATGTTCATTTTTATTTATATTTTTCATGAAAGTCATCTTCATATCTTCTGGTTTCTTTTCATAATCAGAAGTGTATTCATTATCAAATGGCAATGCTAAATTAAAAATTGTATCGGTTGTTCTTGCATCTAATTTTACTATCCCACCTAATTCTTCTTGTCCTATTGTTTGTTTTTGCATAGTTTCTAACTTACCTGATTTAACCAAAGCATCTTGATTTCTTCTAATTTCATTAAAATCTGCAGACTTAATTAATCTTTCGGTCATTACCCTATCATTCATCTTATATCCCTTTGGTATTAATCTATAAAAGTCACCAGTGAACATCATTGATTTAATATTTTTAGCTTTAAACAATCTCCATTCTTTTGCAACATTTCTCTTTTTAGATACAGACCAACCTGTTAAATGCCAACCTCTAATTAACATATTACCAGTATTTCTATTAACACCAATAACCATTGGATATATAACTCTTTCTCTTCCACCTTTCCAATTATCTTTATCGCCATTATAATTAATCATTATAACTAAACCATTTTGAATAGCTTTAACCATTAATCCCTGATCAAATTTTACTCTTTGGTTTACAGGTAATCCTTGTATCAAAGACGCATCTAAATCTTGGGCTTCATTAATTACATTACCTCTACTGTTATATTTTCTTTTATTTAAAGGAATATTCTTTTCATTGACAGTATTTCTTATTGTATAGAATTCTCCCTTTACCTTTTCAGGTTTATGCTTATTAAAATTTAAATAATCTTCACTTCTTTTCATATTATATTATATATAAATTTTAGATTACCAGAATCATATATTCTATAAATTCCTCTATCTAACATTATTTGTTTTTCAGTTTTTTCTTTAGAATATCCTTCTTTCATTAATTTATCTTTTCTGTAGTTGAATCTATAATGTCTAATTCCATCAATTATATAATAATAATTAGGTTTTGTTTTGCCCTGATATTCAAACCCTAATTGTTCATATAAATTACCATTACTCCATGACATATCAGCATATGTTGTTATTTCTTTTGGTTGAAAATTCCTAACAAAATGTTTAAATAATTTATTTGCACCGCCAACTACATTTGTATTTAGTTTGGAACAAAATCTTAATAACTCATATTCTCCTTCTTCTGAACCCTTTTTACCCATTACAACCCTTCTTTTTCCGAATGTCATTAAACTAGTCAATTTATTATCATAATATAAACCTAATTTTACTTTACCACCAATAAATCCTTGAAGATGGTTTTTATTTAAAAATTCTCTAACTATTTTATTATCAGTTATTTCTCTGATTTCTGTTTTTCTGGCATATATCTTATTTACAGATTTACCTAATTTATTTAATATCACAGATTTAACAATATCTTGTTTATATAACCAATCATCTTCATAAATATGAATCAATTGAATTCCTTGTTCTTCACATAATTCAGTTTTATTTAAATGATAATTATTTTCTTTATTAATTTCATTGTGCCAATATAAACCATTAAATTCAAATGCAAGTTTTAAATCAGGAACATAAATGTCAAGTTCTTTACCTAAATGTCTATCATTTAATATAATATTAGTGTAATTGTCTTTAATAAAATCTTGTAATTGGATTTCTAAACCAGATATATTTTTATTAATAGGATTACATATTGTACATATTACAGTATTTAATTCCTTTCTATTGTAAAATAAATCATATGATATATTATAATTATGATTAATACATACACATTTCAATATCTTTGTATCGTAATCAAAATCTATTATTTCATTATATTTAGATTTTAATCTAAATAAAGAAGATTTTTTTAAGGATTTTATTTTTTTTATTTTAACAGTATCAATTTTTGACACATTATCTACACCATATTTATCAATTAATATATTTTTTAAATTACCTTTCAATAATTTACTTTCAGATGGATGATAAACACCATAATTATTATATAATGTATTTTTCTGTTTTTCTTGTATTTTTTTATTTCTTAATGGAATATCTACTCCATATTTATCTATCATTATTTTTTTTAATCGTTTATTCCAACATTTAGAACAATAATATTCATCATTATTTTTACTTTTTACAGAATTATAATTTTTTACAGAAATATTTTTTATATTATCACAATAATCACATTTAACCGTAATTTTAATATTACTCCCATTACTCAAATCATTTGGATTTACATTTTCGTATTCATTATCACATAAATATCCTTTAGATTTAAAATATTTTTTATTCCTATTCGTGATTTTAATCTTACATTTATTATCTATAATCATAACTACTTATATATAAATATATAATAATGAGTTTATAAATAATCACTAAGATATTTACCTTCTTCTAATTCTATTTTATCACAACCTTTTTGTTCTTCTAATTCATCTAAAAAATTATCCCAATTATTATTTAACAATTCCACAAAAGGACCATCACTACCTCTATCTTTATATCGTTGTAAATATTCTTCTTTTATTTCTCTTGATGGATAAACAAGTGTGAATGTTATATTGTTTTCTACAAGAACATCTCTAACAATTTTATGTGATGATACTAAAATTATATCAGCTTTTCCTATATTTTCTTTTATGTGTTTAATATAATTATTAGGAAAATTTGGATCTCTTTCCTTAGTGTTATTACCATTTTCATCTTTTATCCAACTAAATTTACTAGAATCAGAATCTAATACAATTTTACCTTCTTTTTCATTCTTTCTATAGAAATGTGACTTACCTATACCTGGAAATCCAGAAATAACTAATGTATCTTTGTCTATATTACTTTCGTTCATGAATTCTTTAAAATTTTTCATATATCTATATATTAAATTCTTTATTTGATTTATTCATATCCTTTTTAATAAGGTATTCTACATATTTAGATTTATTAATATCTTTATCTTCTAAATATTTATCTAATATCTTTACTAATTCAATATTTAATGATAATGATAAATTCTTTTTCTTATTTTTAATCTTAGGCCTTCCTATCATATTCTATCTAATTTATTCTTATATATTTATAAATCATGTTCTAAAATGGAAAAATATGATATATTTTATTTTATATATACTAATAAAAAGAAAACAAAATGAAAAAGAAAATAACAAAACAAAAAGTAACAATAACTCTGATTCCAGAACTCATAGAATTCTTGTCTGAAAATTTTGAAAATAAATCAAAATATGTAGAATATTTAATATATAAAGATATGAAAGATAATAATCTAATAGAAAAAGATATGTTTATATGAAAAAATTAACAACTAATTATTGTATAGAATATGATGGAATTCAACATTTTGAATCTATAGATTATTTTGGTGGTGATGATAATTTAAAGAATACTAAAATAAATGATAAAATTAAAAATAATTATTGTAAAAAACATAATATAAAATTATTTAGAATTAAATACAACGAAAAAATAAATGAAAAGTTAAATTTCATTTTTAACAATTTCCATAATGAATAGAGAATCAGTTATATCGTCCCACGGCTTAGGGATATTTTTCATATTTAATAAAATTTCCTGATTTTCTTTTAAAAATTCTATTAATTTATTTTCCATTTTACTATCCAAAAGAGCTACCATCATATCATGCTTATCAAAACTACCACCAGCAACACCTTTATCATTTCTAACAACCTTTTTACCATCAATCACCTTATATACCATCTTACAGGATTTTATCTTTACAGTCTTTGGTGGCATTATAATAATTTGAGAGTCAGGAAAGTTCTTTACCAATTTCATTTTTATAATACTACTTAATTCAGCAAGATCTATAATAGAATCTGTTGTCTTCAGACCATAGTTATATCCTTCAATACCTATTACAAATTTATCACCACATGGAATACATCCATGACTTTTTATATCATTAATAATTAAATCTGAATAACTATCGTAATCTTTTACTTTCGATAATAATTTATCTGAGAATTCAACAATATCTTTATAACCAAAATGGAAAAATCTAAAATTGATTATATCTATTGTTTTTTTTATCCAAGTGTAATTGGATTTCTTTGTTGTATAATTATAAAAATTATATTCACCATCAAAAATTGAAACTGCAGTCGAATTAACCGAAATATCTATACCAACATATACCATATCAAATTTGTTATTTTACCTAGTATATAGTTAAAAATTAGGGTATAACAGGATTTAATAATATTATAATATATTTATATATATCATGATCTTGTATGATCGGTTATATAATGTTGGTCGTCACAGATTTAAAATTGTTAATAATATATTTCACCATACTCCCCATCATCACCATCGTCATCGTTTGTTATCTCATCTAGTATTTGTTCTAAAGCTTTAGCTTTAACATCTTGAAATTGTGTATCTGAGAAGCAATCATAACCTAAATCTTTACCATTATATTTGGGGACGGAATAGACTAAATATAAACCTTTAAGATAGTTTAACTGTCCTGTAGTGACACTTATCACTTGTCCTGATGGTAATCCTACAATGTCATTTCTATCCATCTTATCTTAAAAAATTTTGAAAATTATCTATACCTGTTCTATCGATATAATTAAAAATGTCTTGTTTATATGGCAAATAAAAGACATACCCATTTATTTCAGAATTATTGTAACTTTTAGCATACGTTACTAACCCTTGATGTATCAATCCTTTTAACTGTCTTTCAGTCACTTCTATTATTTCACCTGATGGTACTTCTATAATATCTACCATTTTTAAAACATTATAATTTATTCTATATATAATATTTAATATATAAATAAAAAATGATTCTACCAAATGTTACAGAAATATAAAAATTATCTAAATGAAAATATAAATAATATGAAATTCACAGTTAAGTGTAAAATAAATAAAGATTATTTATTAGAAGTATCTGGACAGAGTAATATCAAAGATGCTATTAAAAACGAATTGAATTGGACAGATACTATAACATTAATAGATATTAATGAAATTGATAAAGAAAATTATGAATTATTAATTAATGTTGATACTAAGATAATAGAAGATACGGATGCTCACGATGTTGTAGAAGGTATATTCTATGAGTTTCAATGGTTATCTGAAAGTGGAATATTTATAAAAAAAGTAGGACCAAATGATAAAAGATAAATTACAAAAATTAGTTGATAGAAATTTAGATAAAAATGTTAGTAAAAACATTATTTATATGAATGAAAATTATGATGAAGAATCACTAGAGTTCTTATTATCTAATTCTGGATTTAAAATAAATGAAAATATAGTACTAAGATACTATCAAGGTGTAGGATTTAATTGTCAAGATACTAACGAAAGAATATCTGGAAAATCTCCACTTTGTCAAAATATAGAAAGATTTTTAAACAGAAGTTAATTTACCAATCTATACCTAATCCCCATATTTTTTTACCTGAACTTGAAGAAGGTTTAGTTTTTGTATCTGGATTTGTAAATTTTTCAATTATACCAGATATATCACCATTAGAAGTATTTTCCACAATTTCATACTTATTACCATTAGATTCTAATAATTTAATAGTTTCCTTTAAGTAAGGTAAATCTTTATGTAATACAACTAAATTTTTACTAATATTATCACTGATAATATCATATGATGGAGTTACCATTAATCCTTTCTTAGTAAAGAAAATTGGGTTAATAACTATGGAAATTTTACAATTATCCATCAATCCTGCTGCAAAGTATGTGTAATAACCAAGTAATCCTTCAGATACTAAAAATGTATCGTCTTTTATACCTTTGGATATTTTTTGTATAATATTTTTACTATTTCTATCTACTTTATAAATTTTAAATGAAAATTTTAAATCTAAAAATTTTAACCTTTGATCTGTTTGTCCTATAAAAATCTTTTTCATATTTATTCTATTTTGAATAAAAATAATAAAAATTATTAATAAATCAAAAATGTTTATAAAAAAATTAAGATATCACTCTTTTCAACTTATTGTTAATTAAATCTGATAATTCTTTAAATCTATTACCTGTATGAAAATCAGTAGATAACATATATGCGTATGTTGTAATCCTATTTGGTTCAGATTGTATATTTACTTCAATAGCTGATTTTTTCATGTCTTTATAATTACAGTAAAACCTAATTTGAAGTTCTTTAGAGTTAGAAATCATCGTTTTTGTTTTATATTCACTAATCAAATCTTTTTCGTTATATACTTCCCATTTTAATTCATCATCTTTAGTATATAAAATTATGCCGTCCATTAATATGTCTTTTTCCATTTCGTTTTATTAATATTTTATAATATAGTATCTTCCATTATCAATGATATAATAACCATCTTCAGTGTGTACATAAGATTCTGTTAAATCAGTAAAATTTGAATTTACTAAATAATAATTTCTACTTTCATCATATTTAAACATTTTAGAATTAGAATACCCAACACCATACCCATTAAAAGTCGATACTTCTATCGATATATATGGATCAACATCAAAATTAATATTAAATGAATATGAATCATAATCAGTTTTATTTAGTAAAATATTCTGTTGAGGTATCAATTCATTGTTTTCAGTATTTATGCTAAATGTTTTTATTCTTACAGTATAATAATCAGGTTCAGTGCTACCACTTGTCACATAAAAACTAGTAGTAAATAAATAATTACCATCATTGATTCTTGTTGCAGTATAATAAAAATTAACACCAACAACCTCTTGATCCATTACGGATTTTGTTGACCATATTGATGAATCATGTCTTAATGTTATTGTGTGGTTAGCATCGGATACACCAGTTATATCTCTTATATTAGATGATAATGGTATAACATTCTTTCTTAACCATTTAACCAAAGACATCAATTTAGTTTGTACTTCATCTAAAGAATATTGTAAACTATAGTTACCGTAAATATCTGTTATCCTATATGTTAGATTAAATAAATTTGTCTTTTTATAATATCCTTTGTCATATTTATTTTGTATGTAATCACTTGTATTCCAACCATCTACACTATTATCAAATATATCAGGTATTAGCAATTTCTGTAATTTACCATACAATGGAGAATCTGCTTTTATATTTCTATAATATTCATATAATTTTAAATCATTATAACCAAAATAATCAATTGAATGTATAAGAGCTTTATATGAACCAACATAATTAAAAATTTCAGTATACATAGATAACATTTCTTTTCTTTTTCTATTTAATCTAGAATAATCCACAGAATGTTCTTGTATATCAGATTCTTTAAATATAAATTCAGCTTCTTTAAATATATCTATACCTAAATTTCTAAGATTAATATCGATTCTTTCGTCTTCAATTTCAGTTTGACCATATACTTTACATCTTAATAATTCTTTTGGTTGTACTTCTATTTTAAATGTAAATGTTTTACCACTTAGATTAAACATATCTACTGTATCGAATGCAACTAAATCATCAGAGTAATTTCTATCAATAAAAATATTTTTAGGGGTAATGTCTTTAATTCTATATGTTGTATAATCTTCATAAACTGTTTGACCAGTTAGACTAGTGTCTATTAAATCTACAGTAATTAGTTGATCTACTTCAAACCCATAATCTGTTATATCAAATAAATAATCATTTGTAATATAAGATATTGTATTTCCAGTTATTATAAATTGTTGTTGAAATTGTGTTGTTCCACTTTCTTGTGTTGTTCCAGAAAATACACAATATTCTATTTTTTCTAATTTTAGTTCATTTGTTGATACACCTTCATATGGCGAATTAAACCCAATAAATATTTCCATTGGAACAGGAACATAATCATATGTATCACTATCATTCAAATTATCTAATCTATGTGTGATTGATTCAAATATTGTCTGTTGAACTGATGGGTTATTTACTCCATAATCAAATTTATTTGGTTTATCATTTAAGAAAACTTTAGTAGAACTATTTTCATCATACAATGGTTTTACACCTGTATATGTCAATCCAGATATATCATTATATGGTGTTAACTGTTCACCAGAATAATCATAAAAGAAAATATCTTTAGATATTTCACCTTGTTGTGCTGGTTCCCATGAAAATTTATAATCTACTATTTTATTATAGTAACTTCTTGGTTTTCTTAAAAATTCTCTTGTTGTTACATTTGCAACAACATTATATTCATAGAAAAATGAACCTTGATATGATAATTGTATCGTATCACTATCTACTCTAATTATATTATATTCTCTATTATTTAGAGAATTTTTACTACCATTAATAGATATTATCATTCCTGTAGATAATTCCATATCATAAAAATCCACACTAGTACTTGTACTTGGAATTGGTGTAGATTTTAATTGATTGCTTGATAATACCACACCATCATTAAAACTAGTTGTTAACGAATATGTTGAATATATATTTACAAAAACATCAATATCAACAACACCAACATTAGGATATTTACCATCTATATGTAAAGTATAACCATCAGTATATCCACTATAAATACTGAACCCTTGTCTATCAAAAACGTCTTCATATTTTAATATAAAATCATTAATTGTTTCATTTGTATACGATGTTGTTCCACTTGTACTTGCATAATTTATAAAATATTCAGTACTATTTAATATGACTTTAAATCCATAATCTATTAAATCATTATTTAAATCTAATAAAATTTCAGAATTGAAATTTCTATTTAACTTATTAGTTTCATATAAATTTATTTTTTCATATACCAATTGTTCTTCTAATTCAAAATAATAAACATCAGAATTTGTAAATCCAGTTGTAAATGTAAAATTATTTCCTATTGTTAAAGGTGTCCCATCTATCGATGCTGTCACATCAAAATATGGATTATAATTATAATCATGAATACCTTCTATCATTAAATAATTACTCCCATCATAATTATAGTGATATAATTGTACACCATAACTTCTAAGGTATGTTTCATATCTTATGTTTAATGCATCTACCGTATTTTCATAATAATAACTTGTATCACCAGAAAATAAAATATCTTGATATAAATTTATAACGTTACTAGTGGTATAACAAATAGCATCACCACTATATGTTGTTGACGCATAAGACACTTGTGCATAAATCACTTGTATTTGAGATCTTTTAAATTTCTTATATATTTTATAATTATTCAAAACTTCATCCGATACATATTGATCCACTTCAATTCTTACACCAGATTTAGTCGAATCCCCTGGATATAATAAATTTACAGATATAACATCAAATAATCTACCATTATGTATTGTTGAACCAGTAGTACCTGTAATTATTGGGTCGGCTTCTAAATATATTTGGTTAATATATGTCAATCCAGTCAATCCAGATAAACTTGGTATTTCAATAAAATATCTATCATATTCTTCAACAAATTCTATATTATCTTCTATAATTAACTCTTTATCTTTATATCCAGTTATTGTAAATATTGGGTTTGATGAAAAAACACCACCACCATCCAATCTTTCAAATACCATTGTCTGTCCAGTATTGAAAAATTCTATATCATTATTTATGTCATTTTTAAATGTAATTATTGTACCATTTTCAGCCATGCTCAAAATTTCTATTTCAACTGGACCTGAATATAATTTTGGTCTTTCTGTGTATAGTGTTAATTCAATGTCTAATGTACCTGTTGTTTCTGGTGATAATTCAAAATCAAATACTCTATTTTTTAAAATACTATAATCTTTATATGTATAGACTCCGTCATTATTGATGGAACTAACCACATTAATTTTCTTACCATCATAGTAATTTAAATTGTTAATATCAACTAAATACTGATTACCATAATCAGGAACTTTTATTATATTATGACTTGTTATTGTTGCACCTGTTTGAAATACAAAACCATCAAATGTTTGATTATCTGTTATTGTAGAAATTAATATTGCATTCGATTTTGTCCCAAGAACATTAAAATATGCATAATTAATAAAATCTGACCAATATGAACCAACTAATTCATTCGTGTATCCAGAAAATGTTACAATAGTCCCAGGTCTAAATCTAATATCAAAATCTGTACCATATATCCATTTAGTATGAAAATTTGGATCATTATTTACCTTTTCTATATTTGTTACCCATTGATCTTCATATGTTTTTGCAGCAAATGTCATACCACTCCAATTAAATAATTGTGATGGTTCAAAATCCACATATAATGATATGTCAATAGGGTATACCTTTTCAAAAATATACATACCAAGTGTTTTAAACACTTCACTACTATTTTCGTCAAATAATAATTTTCCATCCCACCTTTGATTTATTTCATCATATTGGAAATTGTAAGGGTATCCCTCTTTATTAAAAAACATCAACTTATCTGATTTATCCACTTTTTATTATTTTTTTTAATATGATCGTTTGGGTATATTAAACCCCCTATCCCATCTTTTATTTCCTTTGGAAACTCTAAAATTATCAACATATACATTTTTCATATTACCTGATACAAGTGCTGATTCTTTACCTATATTTATAGTATCATCTATTTGGTAATTGTGAACAGATTCTCTTGTTACACCTGTGATGATTACCCCATTTCCATATAAATCATATCTTTCATTACTAGTTCCTGTGACTTTACGAACAAATGCACCGTGATACCAAGTATTGAGACTAACATCATTTTGCTGTCTAATAAAATTTATAATATCTGTTCCACCATCCTTTATTTGCCAATACCATAGAATATATCCACCAGAATTAAAGTAACCATCGATTGACATATAGTTACTAGCATCCACAAATGATGTTATAAAATGTGTAGAACCAGCAGCCCAAGCCGAACCTCTAATAAAAAAATCTATACAATAATCTTGTTTACCAAATAAAAAATCAGATGATGTTGCTGTTACGCCCTTTTCAACATTTTCTGTTGTATTCCAATTTAATACTTTAGAACCAAAATCACCATGAGTTGGGGTTATTGATTGTTCAACATAATCAATAGTAACCCCCGTCAATCCATTTTTAGATGATTCTGTAAAAGTACTAGATGGGTAAGCACCTATCAATCCCTCTTCACCAGTTATATATAATACGGAGTGTGAATCATTCCCAAAACCATTTCTATTTGTTATCATTTTATATTTTTAATTTTAAATATTTAAAGTCACATCACCAATTATTATAAATACCAATGATATATCTATATCCTTCGCATCACCTGCTCCACCAGCTGTAACACTAAAATCTATATAATCATCATAATCAATATCATAATAAGTTGTATCTGCAGTAACTAATGTTGTTCTTGATGTGTTATCTACATCTATAGCTGTATTGAATATATCGTTATATGTAGAATTATCACTACTAACTTCTGCATCAATTGTTGGAACTGAGGTTGAGTCTGCTGTATAACAGACTACTTCCATCATCACACAAAGTGCCTTAGAATATCTCCATCTATAATGTTTATACATATTTAAATCTTCATATAATAATCCACCAGCAGTAGAACCTGTTGTCAATGCATCAGCAAATGATCCATCAACATGGAAATGTTCAACAACCACCGAATTAACTGGACCATATTCGTAATTACTTGGTGATGATATAGACACACCTGCTATTGTGTGAATATCTGACCCCAATGATGTTACTATACCATATTTTACAGTTCCATCTGTCCATCTAACTGGTGTCCCAGGTGCTAAATTTGTTGTAGATGTAAAAGAATTTGATGAATTTGCCGAAACCGACCAATCTGTCCAATTAGAACCATCAACTCCTGATGTACCGTCTGTTCCTGATGTTCCGTCTGTTCCTGAAGTCCCTGATGTACCATCTGTTCCACTAGTCCCTGATGTACCATCTGTTCCACTAGTCCCTGATGTACCATCTGTTCCTGATGTTCCGTCTGTTCCACTAGTTCCTGATGTACCATCTGTTCCACTAGTTCCCGAACCATCTGTGCCTGATGTGCCGTCTGTTTCTGAAGTTCCCGATCCGTCTTGACCATCTGTGCCTGAAGTTCCATCTTGACCATCTGTACCTGAAGTTCCATCTACACCATCTGTACCACTTGTACCATCTGTTCCACTTGTTCCTGCCG